>Ga0207073_1072_pt1 | contig 23010 bp, 26 predicted proteins | sample Alteio_BWMinHeat_65_FD_153575 | JGI IMG/M metagenome (GOLD analysis project Ga0207073, IMG submission 153575) | Enriched cells from forest soil in Barre Woods Harvard Forest LTER site, Petersham, Massachusetts, United States -... | ecosystem: Environmental > Terrestrial > Soil > Temperate forest >...
CACATTACCGGCCGTACGCGAGATGAAAATGGTAACAATCACGGGAAGGTGCTCGAGTTTCGTGACGCAGATGGAGTGTTGCATGTTTGGCCCATGCCAATGGAGATGTTGGCGGGTGATTGCAGTGAGTTTAGGAGTATGCTCATGAGTTCAGGGCTAGAAATGTCTACTTCGAGTAGGGCAAGACAGCTGCTGACGGACTATGTTCAGCAAGTGAAACCTGATAAAGCCATTTTGTGTGTACCGAAGACTGGTTGGCACAAGGGAAAGTTTGTCCTGCCCAGCGGAAGCATTGGCGATATTGATGAGCCTATTATGGTGCAGGGGAAAGCGGTCAACTGTCGCGTCTATGCATTTTCTGGAACATTATCTGAATGGCAAGAGCATATTCTCAAATATACTCTTGGCAATTCCAGACTGATTTTTGCGATATGTTCGGCTTTTGCGGCACCATGCCTTGAGCTTCTAGGCATGGAAGGAGGAGGCTTTCATTTTAGGTGTCAGAGCAGCTTGGGTAAGACTACTCTCTTACGAGTGGCAGCTTCTGTTTGTGGGGATCCGACTTCTCTTAGGAAGTGGAGAGCGACTGTTAATGGCCTAGAAGTGACGGCTTTCCAACATAATGACATGCTGCTCTGCTTGGATGAAATGGGAGAGATAAACGGCCAAGACATTGGTGCTGCTGCATATATGTTGGTAAATGGCTCCGGCAAAGGACGAGCTAGAGCGGACGGAGGCTTAAGAGACTCTCTTACATGGCGTCTTTTATTCCTTTCAACCGGGGAAATTAGCTTAACTAGTCATATGGAAGAGGCAGGCAAACGATCTAAAGCCGGCCAAGAGATTCGTTTGGCTGATATTCCAGCAGACACAGAGGAACATGGAGTATTTGAGCAGATACACGGACACTCTCACGGAGGGGTGTTCGCGGACATGCTTAAGGATCAGACAAAAAAGTACTATGGGACGGCTATCAGAGCATTTTTGCAACGACTTGTTTTTGAACGAGAAGAAGCAAAACGATTTATAGAGAAGCAAATGTCTCTTTTTCTTGATAAAGCCATTCCAAAAAATGCTCCAGGGCAGATCTATCGAGTAGCGACTCGATTTGCTTTTGTTGGAGCTGCGGGAGAGTTAGCGATTCATTATGGTATTGCAAGAGTCATGGGCTCCGATGGTCTCGCTGAAATTGGATGGGATGAAGGCATGGCATTAGAAGCTGCTATGAGGTGTTTTAATAGCTGGTTGAAGTCTTTTGGAGGTCTACGGCCTCAGGAAGAGACTAAGTTAGTGGCGGACACACTCCACTTTTTGGAACAACATGGGGAGTCACGTTTTACGGATTACTCGGAGCGGTTATCAGATGGATATCCATCTAAAACATATCAGCGGGCTGGGTTTCGGAGGAGCGATTCCGATAGTTTCGAGTTTCTTCTTTTCCCTGAGACTTTTAAGCGGGAGATTTGTAAGGGGTTAGAGGAACATTACGTGAAGAGGGTCTTATTTGATCACGGAGTTCTTAAAAAGGATTCTCAAGGTAAATTCAGCTGTTCTATGAAACCGGCATCGGAAATGAAAAGTCGGCGATTCGTTGTTCTAATGTTGCCTACAGAGAAGCAAGAAGAGTGAGGTGTTTTTTGTGTGAGGAGTGTTTTTAATTTTTTAAGTGATTAATTAAGAGCAAGACTCCTCACACACAATTCTTCTGACACAGGTGATTTTTTACACGCCTTCAGTGCAAAACAGTATCAGTTTTGCACTGAGGGCTTCATGAAAAGATTAAATAAGAAGTTTTAGAATAATTATAAAAAATGTGTATTATTCACAGGGAGATTGAGTTGAAAAATTTAAATGAAATACAAGCGATTATTCAGGCTAATTCGGAATTGACTCCTATAGAAGCAATTCGTGCTAAATGTCTAGATTGCACCTGCGGCTCTTCTAAGGAGGTACGGTTGTGCCAAGTTCCGAAGTGTCCTTTGTGGCCATATAGACTTGGTGTACGACCTGCGACTATACGCAAAGAAGAAGCGAAAATGCTTGATTGGGATGAAATAGGAGGCGCTAGGAAGGCTTTTTTTAAACCATTTTAATTTATCCAAGCAAAGAGTCCACCCAAACTATCGGGCGTTAAAAAAGGGCTGCTATGAGCCGAATTTTTATGACTCTATGGTGGGTGGACTCTTTGCAACACTCTAAATCAGCTAGAGGGTTATAGGAAATAACGAAATAGGAGAGAAAATTATCGGATCGCCAGGAAAAATCGCTTTCTTTTTTCATTGGGTCCGCAACCTCAGACTTCGAAGGAGAAAAAAGTTATGAAAAGTAATGAAAATTCAAAACTATCCCAAAGGCAGATACAAGTTCTTCCTCATCTGCTTCATAGCCCTTCTTATGAGGAAGCCGCTCGTCGAGCAGGAATTACTTCTAAGCAAATCTACTCGTGGCTTAAACAACCTGAATTTCAAGAAGAATTAAAAAAACAGAGAAATAGTATCTTTTGCGATGCACTTGGAGCTCTTAAAGCAGGCTCTCAAAAGGCCATTCAAACAATTCTTTATCTCCTGGATGACAAGGATCCGCGTATCCGGCTATTAGCTGCTGAAAAAATTCTATCAAACGCGTTTAAGGGGACTGAGCTCATGGATATTGAAGAAAGGCTTTCTGCTCTGGAACAGTTCTCTGAAACCTCTTACTCTAAACCTTTGTTCAAATCTAATAGGTTATGAAAAAAGATTGGGATAAAAGATTGGTTCAATTAGAACAGCGTAAAAAAGCTTTATTTGGAAAACAATTTTTCGAAAAATGGCTCCAGACCAATTACCCCAATTTTAATGGTGATTATTGGACCCTGCAAGACATTGCTCCTGAAGAACTCAAGGTGGAATGCCTTCTGTGGAGCTTAGAACAGTTGCAGGCTAGTCGAAACAATTAATTCTATTCATTATAATTTTTTTTATGTAATCACTTGGCGGAATAATTTTAAAATTGAACTAATTGACATTATATTGACTTGCAGGCTAAAATCAAATTTTGCAATTAAAAAAAACGGGTTGTTATGCTATTAAAAACAATTTTCACTTCTCTAATGTTGGTGTTTTTTACTACAACATCGATTCCTGTACAGGCATTCGGAAGGAAATATTCAGAAATGCAACTCTCTTCGGATATTTTCATTGTCAGTATAAAAGCAACCGAAACAACTACGCAAAACAAAGCTATCTCAGGACTTTTGACTCGAGCAGCCGAAATAACAATAAGAAACGGTTGCCATTATTTCATTGTAATAGATTCACAAGATCAGTCTGATTTTAAAGATTCATTAATTGCGAGCAACTATACAGCTGTTCTTAAATCATCGAAAATACCTCACAGACAGATAACCATTAAGTGCTTTAAAAGTCAGCCGACAGGGGATAACGCTATTGATGCGAAAATTTTTTTAGACAATAAGAAGAAAGTTTGCAAATGATCAAATACGTGAAAAATGCTGCTCTTGGAACATTGGTTATCGGAGCTGTTCTAATGATGCCAAACAGGCTACATGCTGCCCAACAACAGGAAGCAGTTAAGTCGGAAGTTGTCTATGTCTCTAAAACAGGTTCAAAATACCACCGATCTACTTGTAAAAGCCTTCGTTATTCGGCCATCCCGATTGATCGTCAATTGGCACTCCAAATGGAATACACCCCCTGTAAAGTTTGTAGACCTTAACCACACTTGCCATGTCTATAGAGCACCTTATAGGCCAGCGTATCTCTTGAGGATTAGTGTTGAGCAACAATCATTCCCCCTCCAAAAAAAGCCCCAAGAGAAATTCCCTTGAGGCACCATACCAAGCCATACCTAACCAGGCCGAGCCCCGCCTAGCCTAACGACACCGGACCATACTCTGCCGCGCCCAATGTGCTTTTTGAAAAAAGAGTCCTTTTAAGAGCTTAGAAAAAAAGAATACCGCAAAAAAAACCATGCCTTACCACACCGAACCAAGCCCAACCCTGCGATATCTTGCCGTACCGAGCCTAGCCGGACCATAACCAGCAAAACCGCAAATTAATTATCCATCCCACACGAATTCACGCCAGTTTGAAGGGATAATGCCGTCTATTAAAGCTTTTACGATCATTCCTTGATGCCGCTGATCTGCGCGTAGAACATGACAACGGCGGCAAAGAGTTCTGAGATTTGACATTTCATTGGTCCCACGTTTGCCAGAAACAATGTGATCGATTTGAGCGGTACTAATTGTGACCTTTATGCCACAACGGACACAATGGAAAAGATCACGCGCCAATACCCTTTGCCGTGTTACTTGCCACACCTCTTTTGGTTGGCGGCTTTTAGGCATCGCACACTTCAAATCGTTCAAGGTCAAAACGGCCAAATCCTATTTTTCGTCCGTCCCCTAGACCTGCAAAGGATCCTGCATCTCGTACTATCGCCTCCATTACAGGTGTGAAAACTATCGTATTGTCAAACTCAATGGTGAATTCAGCCTTCCATCCTGTAGAGGCAGCGATTCGGTATCGTACATTGCGGCCTCTGCTGGCAGGGTTCACAACTGATCTGACATCTAGGTACACAGGCGCAGTTTTGTCTTGGGTTAGATCTTTCTCTTCTGGTAGATATCGATCAATATAAATTTCTTCTTCCATCACACAAAGGGTAGCCACTAACTTAGGCTGCATGCTACCTTTACCTTGTTTGGTATGCCGTGCGCCATCCCGCAGACTGCCAAAAATGTAGGATCCTTCTACGTACAATTGGTTATTGGTTGTTTTGAGTACTGTGGATTTCCACTCATCAGGATTATTACCAGCCACTCCAGCGAGAGCTTTTCTTCCAAGAGGAATGGCCTCCATTGAAAATCTATGAAACAATAGTGGGCGTTTCCCAATTATAGATATTTTTGCTTTTACAATCGACATAACTACCCCTTTGTTGTATGTGTATCCTCTTGGTTCTGATGAAGATCGAACCAGTCTTCTCGGTCATCGCAACCGCGCAATTCTTTGACAGTCACGAACCCTCTTGTGAATTTCTCTATCGATTCCGCTGTGCGTTGGTAAGGCTTAGTAAGCCCATTGATTAAATTCCAATAGGTAGCCCTTGAGATGCCGCAACCTTTGCAAAAGCGAACGCATGTCATGTTATATTTGGTAACAAATTCTTTTATGTTCATGTCAATCTTCTGCTTGTCTATACAAAGTCTTCCCTATGCGCAGCCCACAACCAATTCCCATTACGAACACGCTCAAAATAAAGGGCCAATTACTCATCGATGATCCAGTCTGTAGCGAGCACATCTTCTATAGAAAAAAAATAAGGATCGAAAGTGTTCCTCTTCGGATCATTCGCTCGGTAGCACCCATATTTTGCAGTTTGTGTGTTACCATGGATGATGAGGATTCGAGTAAACCCACACCAGCCTGTTTTACGACGGATGTGTTTGCCGTCTTTCAATGCTTGAATCGCTTCATCAAAAGTTAAAGTCTCCTTTAACATGTTTTTAATCACTTGTGTTCCTCTTCCTGAAAATTTGCTCTGTAGCATTTTGTAGCCAACAAAGCCCCATGTGGCAATTACAAAGACTATTGATATAATTAGTAGTGCTTGTTGCTGTGACATTGAATCGTTTTTTTATCTAGTTTGTTTAAAATTTAAAATTAACACTAGCGATGTTAATTTACTTTACTTTTGAAGCAGAATACACACGATGGTGGATTTAATCAACACTAAAGTGGGTGTTTTGTCTTGTTGAGGCTCTGTACCCTAGTGGGAAAGGGACTCCATGGTAAAAAGCTCTGCGAAAAAAGATCCGATTCTATCTGAATTCGCTAGAAAAGTACGAGTCAGGCGCTATGATCTTGGCCTTACGCAAGAGGAACTAGCTGAGCGAGCCGACTTCCATGTTAATTATATAGGGGGCATCGAAAGAGCAGAACGCAATGTATCATTAACCAGTCTGCTGTGCTTAGCCAAGGCACTGAAATGTTCCGCGAAAGACTTGCTTCCCGAGTAGGGGTTTAAGAAGAGTAGGCTGCGGACTAGCATTGAAGGGGCAGGATTTATCCGTGTCGTTTAAAAACTTATATTAAATCCACAGCTGGATTAAAACAAACCAAATCATACCAAAATTGCAATTAACTAGTTAATTGCAAAAAAATTATAGTTACAGCCAAAACAAATCCCATTGTTTTTGTTCTGAACCCCTTGTCAGTCACCGTGTGAATTTTGCGGGGCATCAGTGCGGTTATTTGACTAAATATTGTTTCAACTACCTTGTGTTTCGGGAACTCTCTAGAACTATATAGGAAATATTTTTAATAGACGCAAATCAAATTTGGTGTAGTATGTTTGCCTATTAGACCCAAAGGACTAAAAAGGGCAAACCAAATAGCACAAATGCATAAAATTGAGCCGGGTTTTTCTTCAAGCAGTGTGTGTGCATCGAGCTTCTTTGATGATGCGGCATGCTCTTTTTTACAAAAAATCTTCTCTAATGGTTTTAATATTGAAGCTAAATTGGAGAGTTTTTCCAATGAGAATTGGAAAATTCAAGAGCCTTCAGGCAATGCTTGGGTGGTACGCATTCCAACGCGTATAGCGCACAGTTTGTGCCATCAATCACAGGAAAAAGCTGTTTTGGATTGGGCTTTTCGTGAAGGGTTTTCTCTTTTAGAGGTGGCCGGTTATGCTGAGAAAGAGGGCTACTTATTAACACCTTTTCTTTCTGGGAGGTCTTGCTCGAAATTGGATTTTCAGACGCCTGTCTATTTGCGAGAAGCTCTAGATCTTTTATCCCGCTTGCACATCAGCAAAACAGCTCCCATTGAGGTTCAATTTGATCCTTTGGCGCGTTATACAGCAACCGTCCAACAAGCCCTAGAAGAGGGGATTGTTTTTGAACCGGAGGTGCATGAGATTGCAGGAGAGCTAAGAGGATTCTTAACGCACATGTCAAATAGATGCTTTTACATGCTACCCTGTCATAATGATCCGTCTCCTGAAAACTTTTTTTGCCAGGATGGGCGACTCTACCTTCATGATTGGGAGCTTGCGCGAAGAAATGACCCAATGTGGGATTTAGCACACTTCTCCGTGATTGCTGAAGTTGAGCCTGAGATCCTATTGAGCTTGTATCCCACGTCAGACCCTTTGGCCAGAGAAAAAATTCTATTTTTTCAACCATTTGTAGTTTTCAATACTGCCGTTTGGGGTGCTTTAGAGCGCGCCAAGCTTAGTCCTGGGCTTTCAAAAGAGAGAGTTGAGCTATTGTATCGAACTTTTTTGGGAAAGAGCCTTGCTCTAATCAAGAGCGAGCTTTTTCAAGTTGCTTTAAAAAAATTAATTTAAAGGAGCATGTGTTATGAGTGTTAAGCCTGTTTTATCCGAGTCAAGAGATCCCTTCCCCAATTTTCAGCCGCAGACAGAAATTTCCACTCTTTTTTTGGAATATAATCGCCATCTTCTTCTGTTGATGCGTAGTCATAAAGAGGATCAGCCAGCCACATGGGGTGTTCCGGGTGGCAAAGCGGAGAGGGGAGAGACTCCTACTCAGACTGTTTTAAGAGAATTACAAGAAGAGACTCAACTGGAATACTCCCCCGGAGATGTTAAATACTGTGGGCGCCGTTACGCGAGAATTCCAGGTTGGGATTATATTATTCATCTGTATCAAGCTGAAGTGAAGGAGCAGCCTGAAATCCGACTGGATCCAAAGGAGCATTCTAATTTTGAATGGGTCTCTATACATGCATTCAAGTTAATGCCTCTGATGAAAGGACAGGCGGAAGCTTTTGATATTTTGTATGCAGATCGCCTCTGGCAACGCTTGGATCTGAACAACTCTCCAGAAGCGAAAGAGGTCGATAAAGCACGCTCCCTTGTCCTGCGGAAGGGAGATCGTTCCCTATGCTTTGATGAAACAAGACGTTTTATTGTGAACCTGATTGGAACATCGGGATCAGGTAAAGGCACACAAGGGGAGATGCTGTCTCAATTATTTAATATTCCAAATATCTCGGCTGGGGATCTGTTTCGTGATGAGTTTCGAGCCCAATCAAAATTGGGAGGAATGATTCAGGTTTTTGATCAACAACACTATCCAGCTTATTTACCAGATGAAATTCCGATGGGCATGATGAGTCGACGATTGGCGGGAGAGGATTGCCAAATAGGGTTTATTCTCGATGGCTTTCCGCGTACAGAACAGCAGGGCGCTGTAACGCGAGAAGTTTTTTTTAGAAAAAATGATTTTCATGTTCCTCTATTTATGGATGTTCCAGAATCTGATATTTGGGAACGTCTACCTGGTCGTTCTATCTGTCCAGATTGCGGGGTTCAAGTGCGGAAATTTGATGAGAATCCTTGGCCTGGATTTTGTCCAGTAGAGGGTAAGACAGGGAAGATGGTGAAGTTGGACAAGCGCGCAGAAGATATAGACCAGAGCAAAACAGAACGGCGCTTAAAAATGTTTTCCGATAACCGGGAAGGAATTTTAAGCAGTATGGGAAAACGTGATGCTGTGACGACATTTTCGCTCAACAATCGAATTCCTCCAAGAGAGGTACTACACCAGCTGTGCGAGCGTGTGCAGCAGCGTTTAGATCAATTGGCCCAAGCAGAGCCTGGTGCACGGATGAGCCGCTCCTCCTCCCTATGGGCTTGCGCGGCTGTTGGAGCCTTTGTTGCAGCAGCTATTTTCATGCATAAACGAGGAGCCCCATGAGTTCATCCTCTCTACGCACAGTGATTAGTGGTTCCTATAGACGGCATTTACAAGAGTTGTACGCGCTAAAAGAAGAGCTTGAACGCATTGGTATTGATGTTCTTTCACCTATTGGGACAATTGCCGTCAATCCGCAAGAAGAGTTCGTTTTTTTGGATGCGGATCTGATTCATGATAAGCGATTGCTTCAAGATTCTGTTTTTGGGAAAATTCGGATGTCGGGATTTCTTGTGTTGGCAAACTTTGATGGGTACATGGGGAATGCTGCTTTGATGGAAATTGGGTACGCCCTCTCATTTGGTCTTCAGATTATGACAATTGAACCTGTGAAAGACCCAAATATCAGTCTCTACACTCGGCTTCTATATGATGTTTTTGTTGATCTACAACCAATAAGCAAGAAAAAGAGGTTACATGCAGCAATTAATTGAATCGCAAATCACAGAATCAGTCGCTGACCTACAGAGCTCATTTTACACAAATGGGTATCTGTTTATTCGTTCTTTTTTTTCAAAAAATCAGATCATGCAGATTCGAGAGCGCATCATTGCTGTTTTAGAGATGGAAGGGTGGGGCCAATGGGAATCGGATCTATTTGTTGCAGTAGAGCCCGCCCATAGGATCAATTCAGAGAAGTTTTATCAATGCATTAATCGGCTCATGCAAGAAGAGATATTGCATGAAATCTCAGAACATCCACTTTTAATTTCTTTTCTAAGCCAATTGCTGGGTGAGCCGGTCTATTCGCATCCCCGTAAAATGGTGAGAATTACCTACCCCTATTTGATGAATCCAAAAGATCGCGTGCCCCCGCATCAAGATGTAGTTTATGTTAAAGGGGAGCGTGACACCTTTACCGCATGGATGCCTTTGGGAGATTATCCTCCGGATCAGGGCGGCCTAGAGGTCTCTCCCCAGTCGCATCGAAATGGGTTATTTCCTATGGCAGCAAATAGTGAAGGGAGATTTGGTTGCACAGCTATTGAAGAGCAGCTGACAGATTTTGTTTGGCTTGGGGCTCACTATCGTCCTGGGGATCTTTTAATTATGCATTCGTTAACATTGCATCGTTCGGGTATCAATGAGAGCCGTCAATTTCGTCTTTCGCTAGATTGTCGCTTATCTTCTGCTCTACGCTCAATTAATGAAGAGCAACTTCTACCACCTTACTATCCTCATGTTTCTGAGTGGGAGGCCCTATCTAAAACCTGGAAAAATCCAGCGCGTTTTGAGCCACCTGCCACCCTGAAAATTCATCCAAAAGATCAGTCGCTGGCAGAGGTGCTACTCAAGTCTACTAGGTTTGCCCAATGACAAAAATAGCAGTTGAGTATCAAAATTATCAGCAGTCTCAGCTTATGAATCAGCTAGCTGCATATGCGCATGAGGGAGAGTATCGCGGGCAAACAAGTAGCGCGACCTATTCTGAAATTAGGTCTAGAATAGAGGCCATGGACCTTCTTCCTGGCAGTCATATTCTCGATGCAGGCTGTGGGAATGGGTCTTTTAGCCTGCCACTTGCAAGCCATTTTCCCTATTTTATCAAGGGGATCGATTTAGGAGAGCGCTTGATTGATACTGCCAACAAGTTGGCCTTAGAAGCCGATCTTGGAGAGAGAGCTCAATTTTTTACTGGGGATTTTGCTAATCCTTTACTTTATACCGAACTATTCAATGCGGTTCTTTGTATAGGCAGCCTCTACTGGGGACAACCATTAGCTATTATCCTAGACATTTGGCATCGAACAACTCGTCCAGGCGGGCAGCTTCTACTGTTTTCCAATCTGGCATATGGAACTTTGAGTGCAGATGAGCAAGAGGCTATAGGGGAGACTCGGTTTTTTCCAGCATTGACAGTGGCGCATGAATTATCCCAACATGGATGGGCTCTATGCGAATGGTCAGATGCAACTGCAACATACATCGCATGGCTGCAACGCTTTTGTGATAAAATGGAAGCGCTCTCAGCTGAGCTACATCTCGAAATGGGAACAGATCGAGCGTCTAAGCTCATCCGTCGATTTACCACTTACCTGACGCTTGCTAAGAAACAAGCTGTGCGCCGCATTATTTTAAGAGCAGAACATGTTTAATATAGAATCAGTATTTGATTGGAAAGCCGCACTCCTAGTTTACGGATGTCGTGTGGGTTCCTCGACTGAATTTTCATTTGTAATTTCTTTAAAAAAAATCCATCTCTACGCTCATTCCAATGAGAAAATTAATCAACCTCTTCCCGATGACCTGCTTCTCTCTGATCAAACAATTGCGCGAATTCGCTACCGATCCCAATCGCCGTTTGTTCTTGAATCTATAGAGGGAGGATACCAGATTCGACATGAAGCCAGCGGCAAATCTCTTTCAGTGCGTCTGGTGCCGCGCCCTGGATTTTCTGAAGTGAAAGTATCGGAGTTGCCTATCTCTTCGATCTGTTCTTTCCTCGGGGTAGATCTGCTCGGCATCTCGCCTAGTAATTATTGTTTCTACTTTCAAACTAAGAAACAATGCAAGTTTTGTGAAATTCTGCCGACTTTTAAAAGCGAAGTGGAGTTTCCTAAAACATTTAAAAGCCTGGATGTCATTGAAAAATCTATATTAGCTGCACTGCAAAATGAAGAGCGGCTGCGGTTTGTAGCAATTACAACGGGCAATATCTATAGCTATGATGCGACTGTGGACTATTTTGCAGAGATCGGGGAAAGATTACAAAAAGCAGAAATTTTTCAACAAGCGGAACAGGTTTTGGCGACTCTCATGCCACCAGATGATCTTTCCAAGATTGCGCTTCTTCGAGAAAAAGGATTTACGAAAATTTACTTCCCTCTTGAAATATTTGAGTGCGGCCATTTTAAGGTGGTGTGTCCTGGTAAAGCTGAATTTGGCTATGATCGTATTTTGAAGGCGTTAGAAGTAGCAGTTGAGGTCTTTGGTGTTGGAAATGTCTATACGAATTTTGTGTATGGCATCCAATCACTCAACTCCTCCCTAGATGCTGCAAGTTATGACCCAGAAGAGGAAAATCGACTCTCGCTCATAGCCGTTAAAGAGATGCTGGCAAGGAAAGTAATTCCTGCGTTTACCCTCTACCACTATGGTGGGTATAATGCCCTTGGAAATATAGAACTTGATCTGGATTGTACTAACGCTTTTTTCCGTGAATGGGGGCGTCTTGTTTACGATTCAAAGCTTGTTCCTGCGCAACAACAGGCGGTACTTTTTAGCTCTCTTTCCCTTTCGAATACATTGTTTAATGATGGGTTTCTTTTAGCACATAACCAGGAGAATGCTATATGGACGTGAACCAAATAATACTAGCCTGTTGTGCTTTTGTTTTGGGCGTGGCAGGTAAATATGCTGACTTAGTGAATGAGCATGGATTGAAAGAACATTTTAAGGGAGCTGGCATTTTATCTGGTTATCTTTGGGGTGCAGCGGGGCTTGGGATGTTACTGAGTTCTCCTTTAGGAGGACTTACCTATGTGGCTCACATTCTGTACTGGTTTTGGCGTGTCAAACTCGAATACCCAAACCATGCTCTTGCTGGGGTTATTATGCTGCTTTCTGCATTCTTCTTTCGTGGGGAATTTTTACAAGCATATCGATGGGATCTTATTCTCATATTTTTTGCCTACTTGAGCACAGGGTATATTCAGACCTACTTTAAAAAAAATTACCCTGCTACAGCCCCCTTTTGGCGCTTAAGATTTAGAATCTATTTGATTCCTGTCATTTATGCCCTTTATACTAAAAGCTGGGATCCCATCATTGCTACAGGATTTGGAATGGTTGGTTGCGAATGGATTACATTGAGTTTTCGTGACTATTGGGAAGATAAAAGAGATGTTTTGAAGAAGGTGACCTGAGTGATAAAATTTGCATTTCGTAAAACTCCTTTCTATTTTTTACGTCATGGAGAAACGGATCATAATGTGCACAAAATATACGATGATGTGACAGAGATCCATTTGAATGAGGCCGGCAAGCAGCAAGCCCTTCAAGTGCAGCAGGTTTTCCGCCCCGTGCCTATTGCCACTGTCTGCTCTAGCCCTCTCCTAAGAGTGCAGCAGACCAAAAATATTGTCCTAGGAAATAGGCCTTTCCAAGACGTGGTTTTAGATGAGTTGCGGGAATGCCCAAGTGCTCTTTGGCGCCTATTTTTAGCAGAAGAGATTCGCACACTCACACTCGAAGAGTGGGACCTGATTAATGAGTTTACCCATCGCATAAAAATTGGGCTTGAAAAAGCATTAGCTTATGAAGCTCCTCTTCTAATAATTGCGCACGGGGGGACATATTGGGCCCTGGCGCATCTTCTACAGCTGCAGGGAGATCGCAAAATAGGCAATTGTATTCTTACCTATATCTCGCCGGAAGCTTCAGGCGTTTGGCGAGCAGAGCCTATTTTAGGGAGTTAGGCTATGTCAGAATTTTATCTAGAAAAGCCTTCTGATTTTGCTAAAGAGCTGGAAGTAAGTACTGTATTTATGGAGTGTGAGGGGAAGTTGCTGTTGCTTCTTCGCGCTCACTGTGAGCTCTCTCCGCATACATGGGGGGTACCAGGCGGTAAGCTTGAGAAAGGAGAGACTCCCATGCAGGGACTTGTCCGTGAGATATGGGAAGAACTGCGACTGGCCTCCCCCCCAGATGAACTTGAGTTAGTGCATTCTCTTTATGTGCGCCATCCCAAAGTTAAGTATCAGCTCCATCTGTTTCGCTGGAGGCTTTCTCTGATTCCAGCTGTGCAACTAGATCCCAAAGAGCATAGCGCTTACCTATGGCAACCCATTGAAGGCTTTGGGGATGTTCCTTTATTGGAGGGCCAACTTGAGGCCTTCCACTTCGTTTATCCTTAAACCTCCTCAGCCTTTAGGCGGAGAGGTTCAATTTACGGGATTCTTGTGCTAAGGCCGCAATACTATACCCAAACAACTTTTCAAGTTATTTGGGTATACCTACGGTAGCATCTGTACTGCCTTGGGCCCGCTCTTAAAAAGAACCGGTAATTTTTCTAAGACGTCCAATTTATTTTTTGAATTACTCAGGGCTGATTTGGGTGTGAGAAAACACGTTTACAGGAGATTCTCTGTTTTTTTCTATTAGGTTTATTTTAGTCGACTTAAGTCTTGATCAACACAAAAAACACCCATAACACCTATCAAAGATGCTTCCCAACGCATTTGTTGGCTTTAAAATGCCTCAGCTGGAAATAAAATCTAAAGACCACTGGAGGACCACTAAGGGCTAAAAGACGACAACAACAGCCAACAAATAGAGGTGGATGGAAATGGACCAACTGCCTTATACTCTTGCTGTTAGTCATTGTAGTTTGTTGTCGAGGGGAGGGGATCTGCGGAATCATAACCCGCAGGTCGCTGGTTCAAGTCCGGCTACCGTCATCTTGTGTTCCGCTTGTGGCGGAATTTTTGCTCTCCTTTTCCTGTAAAATTAGAAAAGAGGCTGCTGACTAACTAAAGTTGGTTGACTGCAATCTCCATTGATACTCTTTATTTTTAGGTTTATCGACGTGCTGGGTGGCTCTGGCTTTTTGTGCTGTGATCCATTCTGGATTATTGCCATCGGCGCCCCAAGGTGCCTCGATTTTTTCCAATGTATAAGCGCCTTGTATAGGACGACCGTTTGCATCCACACTTTTCTTTGCTTTAACGAAAACGAATGTTTTTTTTGCCGCCGCTTGAATTTTAGGATTGACTTTAGGATCATAACATAATTTCCAAGCCCGCCGGAGCTCTTTATTTGTGACACGATCGTTGTTAGCTCCTTCTTTAGTCATAATGGTCTCTGGGGTAGAAGGCCACGGATTAGCATCGATATCGATGTCGAAGATAAAAGGGTTCACAGCGAGATTTTCTTCAATACGTTTTGCGTTTTCAATGACAGCGTTTGTGACTCCAGCTTTACAAATATAAGAGAAATGACGTTGCTGGTCATCTTTTACACCAGCTTCATTAACATCTTTTCCTAAGGACTCCCGAAGGCGGTCGGCTTCACTTTCTAAGCAATAACGGACAATATTCATTTGTCGCCCTTGCACAGTCGTGTTGCCATCTGACTGCGCCATGCGATAATCTCCTAGTTCTCCGCATGTATAGACTCGCTTGATAGGGAACTCTGCAGGCGTTAGCCGAGGCTTTTCAACGGCCCAGTTTCGTGCTGGTATGGGGGGGTGGGGCAGCTGGTGGGCTTCTTTCGAATAATTTTCTAGGATAGTGGCTAGCTCTCCATACTTACAATGTTCCCAACCGTAGACTGTAATGTGTTCGGTGCCTGGAGGACAGAGGTCCAATACGGAGCGTCTGTCAATGCTTACCATATCATCGATATCCTGAGATCGGATAACGAATTTAGGATCAGAAACATTTAGTACAGAAGACATTGCAGCAGACATGTTTACAACTTATAATTATATGTTATTGTATTTTAATTACATTATAGCGTACATTTTAATATAATTCAATTAATTCTATAATTAAATATTTTAATTATTATTAGTCATTGATAATGAGATGCTTGCAAAACTGCCAATCTATTCAACTTTAAATATCTTGTTGGAAGGAGGGGTCTGTAGAATGAACCTATCCCTTAATGAGCATATGGCTGATTTTTGAAGGATTTTTCCGCATCTTTCGGAGCAATGAAGCAGTGCTACTTACTCAAGTATGTCCTGCTTCATTGCTTCTTTCAATGACGTGATTTTTTTCAATTCTTCCAGCAGAGCGTGCAATTTTTCCATTGAGATGGGCGATGTCGTTGATGAAATCAATCACAAGTAAAACAGACGAGCTCATGGGCTTTGCTCGGTGTGATTCATCTCTTCGCTGATCCCAAAGAGACGCAAAGGGTTTAATGTTTTTGGTGTTTTCACAGCTTGTTTAAAGATTCCTTTAACGTATGTCCAGACTCCAGCTTGTCCAAAGATTTTTGCAATCAGATCTTTTGTGGGGAATCCATGTTCACTGCTGATCTCATTAAATTCCCAACGGTCAAAATGTTGTTTTTTAGGCACTGTTAAACCCGTGACTGAACCTAATCCGGAAACCTCTACACTGATATTTGTTAATACAAGCTTGTGGATAATTACCTTTTTGTTGTGAACATCTTCAGTTTTATTTTCATTAAATCCAATGTTTGTCCAATTGCTGATCCCATTTTTTAGGTCAGTAACTTGAATATTTAAATAGACTCCATCAAGTGTAATCAGATCGAACTCGATAGGATCCCGAAAAAGATGGTGAAAGTTGTAATTGATCTCCGTCTCTTTAACTTTAAAGGCAGCTTCTCTTTTAAATCCTTTTGGATTGTTGATGTGAAAATTTTTTATTTTTGTTTTGCTCTCGCCAATGTCAATGCTTTCGAGCAAGACGCGAACCCCCATTTTGCTGGTTAAATAACTAGAAAAGAGGGGAGCTTTGAGAAGGTAAATAGAAACAATCAGCGCCAGAATAACGATTAGGATCAACTTCCATCCGTATTTTTTCATAAATACCCTCGTCTTCTGGATAAACAATAGATAATTATATCTCAACAGAAATAGAGGTTATACCCAAACAACCTGAAAAATCGGTCTTTGTCGGCGTCGGCTTTGTTGCAGGGTTCAGATTCTCACTCGCGCCTTACCTCTCGGCAATGGTCGCTTGCTCCGCATTGGGTAATTTCTTCATGTCGGTAGGGTTTGTTCTACTGTTTGTTGCCAATTAAGGTGTTTTGGGTTGAGGTGATCTCCCAAACGTCGTTATTTTTAATGAAGGTGTGTGTGAAAACCCCTTTCATCAGCTCTTTTGATAGGATGTCGTTTATAGGTTTTGTCACTTCCCAATAGACTTGGGTGATGACAACATCTGGTTTTACCTCGCGCATTTTCACATCCAGCACTTCGAATATGGAGCCTTTTAAGAACGTTTCGTGAATTTTTTGATGCCGTTCCTCAATCTCTGATCTTCCAGAGAAGGCCATCCCGAAGATATTGATAAAGTCGGCATCTTCTGTATAGTGGTCAGCAAATCCTTTTCCTGCATGTTCATTCCATGAGAGTGTAAAGTGGTGGATAATCTGATCAATATTGAGGCGGTCTTGAGTCTCTATAGCAGATAATGATGAGAGAGAGAAGATGGCAAAAAAGAGAGAGAAGAGCTTCATCACAGACTCCTGTTTTTTAGTTTAGCGTATGGATTCTTTCTTGTTTTTGTCATTAAAAAAAGAAAAAAGCTTGGTGGCACACCGTCTCTCCACCTCTCCAAAATGGATCGGATTCTCGTCTTCGATAAGGGCTCAATCATTGAGCAAGGCTTCCCACCTCGAGTTGCTATCCCGTAAGGGGCATTACGCCCACATGTGGCAGATGCAAGCTGGAGGTTTTCTTCCTGAAACTGATAGAAAAAAATAGACTTTCTACAACTTACTTGTTATTAATGATTTGCGTTAAGTTTTAATTTGAAATTAATATTTAAATTAAAATAATAAATATGCTATAATTGTCATTATAAAAAGGATGTATAATGTCAACAGTTACTAGAAAAAGCAGTGAGACGGCATATTATGAGCAAGTACCCGGTCTCTCGCCTCTGGATCGAGAGCGAGTCTCGGATGATCGCGTCAATGCTGTTGCGGCGAATCGATTCAGCCTCATGCTAAATAGCGCAACGGATTGTACATGGGCAATGGCGGCAGCTCTCGGTTCTGGTCTGAATTTGCGGGCTACAAGCGCCCTGCCTTCTGCATCTTTGCCTTTTCTAGATCAGATTACAGCGCCTGCATGGCAGCAGCAATTTTTAACTCAATCTTATCTTTCACTCCTTGCTATGGTGCCCGTTCTCATTGGGTATGTGGCTTATTGCAAGGCAAATAACAAACCAATTTCTGTAGCCGATATTATGGCAAAAATCCTAGGCCCGCTTCTATCGATTGGGATGTGGAATATGGCACAAACTTTGGGATTGTGGCTTGCAACAAAAGCCTCTGTGGCAGCCTCTTTTCTTGCCACGAATCTGATTGTAGCACCTCTTGTTGGAATTTTCTCTGGATTGACTCAGTGGCTTGTACCGCTAATCTTAAAATTGGCAACAGATGCCACAGAAAGAGCAAAATATAAAGAGAATCCAGCACTTCTGATTAAGGAATTTTTCTTAAATATTACCATTGGGATGATTCCAGGAGCTCTCTGGCAAGTGCTCTATGCAGCTCTTTTACCCGTTTTGATTCCCTTAGGGCCGGGAGGGCTTATCCTATTCGGACTCATTATAGCAGCATCTGTAATGGCTGCAAATTATACGACAGCAAAAGTCATAGACTTCTTTAAGGAGTGGATGGATAAACAGAAGGAGCCTTGTTCAGAAAAGATCCCTCAGATCTTATCTTCCCTTACCCCAGTCATTAATTAGAAACATTATACCCAAATAACTTTTCAAGTTGTTTGGGTATAGCACAGCCTGAAAAAGTTATGGCGTGTTCATGAACATATCCCTTAATGATCATAGATTTTTTTAAAATTATAGAGAATTTTATTAAAGGCCGTAGATACAATTGCCAAAAAAAAGGAGGGATTGTATGGCTCGGATCTTTGGTATTTCTCTGTTAGCTTTTTTTGTTTTTTCTACGCTCTATTCTGAAGAACCAGGAACGTATCAGTTTTTAGGAACACATTTTCTTGCAAGTTATTGCGATTGTGATCAAAAAGCTCTGACGGATGTAGAAGCTCTTGCAGAAGTCATGCGCCTTGCTGTAAACCTGTCGGGAGCAAAAGTATTGGAATCGATAAGTTGGGTCTTCCCGCCTAATGGATTTACGATGCTTTTTCTTCTCTCTGAGAGCCATGCAAGTATTCACACCTACCCAGAGCAAGGCCACTGTTTTGTCGATCTATTTACGTGTGGCGAACACTGTTCGGCAAGCCGATTTGATGCAGCGCTTCGGTCGTATCTTAAACCAAAGAGAGTGAATGAAAAGCTGCTTGTGCGTAATGAAGAGATGTAAAATTAATTTATGTTAAAATTTTTTTATAGATACAAAATAAGTGCTTGGGTATGAAGGGGGTTAGATCGAGAAAAAACTCGACAAGCACACAGGAGAGGTTCCATGGCAAAAAAAGCAGCCCCTAAGAAGAGTCCAGCGAAAAAAGCCGCCCCAAAAAAGAGCGTTGCAAAAAAAGCTGCTCCTAAGGCGAAAAAAATCGTTAAAAAAGCAGAAAAAGTAGTAAAAAAACCTGTGAAACAGGCAAAAACTGCAACTGCGAAATTGATGAAGAGTATGTTTGGTTCAAGTTGCAGCTCTTGTAAATAAACAGACAAGAGGTTAGTTTCTAGGCGGTGCCAAAGTCTTAAGGTTTGAGCATCGCCGATCTTTCTTTTCAGATCTAAAATCTTTCTAGCCAGAATTGGGTTGGATAGTCGTGAGGAAATTTTTCCAAAATCTCTTCAAAAGCAGATTTTGCCTCTTGGCTTTTTCCCTCTTCAAATAGTTGATAGGCGAGGGTGAAGAGACGGCAGAGTTCAATCTCTTCTGGTTTTGCACATAGTGTAGGATCGCCTTTATAGAGCCCAAAGAGTTCATAAATCTTAACAGCGGAACTTTTACCTTTAACACGGACAAGATCTAAAGGGCGTGTGACAAAGAGATCTTTGATTTTACTCTGGACAGGTTCGCTAATAATGGTTGCTGTTTGATAGATCTTATCTAGATCTTGTAAATGAGCCGCCAAGTTAACAGCATCGCCCATCACAGTATAATTCATCCGTTCACTTGTGCCAATATTGCCAACAATAACAAGCCCTTCGCTGATGCCAATACGAGTCTTAAATTCGGGTTCCTGATTTTTCCTGCGCTCGGCATTAAATTTTGAAAGAAAGATTTGAAAGCGGAGTGCTGCACGAGCGGCACAAGATTCTGGATCTCTGATCTCTTTGGGAGCGCCCCATAGAGCCATGATACAGTCGCCAATGTATTTATCAATAGTTCCTTGTTCCTCAATAATAATTTTGGAGAGTCCATCGAAATAGGCTGCAAGCAATGGCATCAGATGTTCAGTAGGGTATTTTTCAGCAATTGAGGTAAATCCACCAATATCTGAGAAAAAGACGATAAGTTCTTTTTTTTCGCCGCCAAGAGTGATGTCAGCTCCTCTTTGAACCAGATCACGCACAATTTCATGAGGCACGTAGCGCCCAAAGGAACGAATCGCGCTTTTTAGCGATTCGATGGCTTTTTGCATCAGGAGGATCTCTTTGATGTAGGATTTTGGCTGTTTTGTCTCTGAGAGATCAAATTGTTGAATTCTATGGATCTCTTCAGAGAGCTGCACAATCGGTTTTGAAATACGTTTGGAGAAAAAAGAGATAACAATAACAGAGATCGAGAGTAGGAGAAGTGAAAGGAGAAGAATTTCTTTTTGAATCAATATGGAGTGAGAAAAAAAATCTTTCAAAGGGACGATGATCACGATAAGCCAACTCTCTTCTCCAACAAAAGAGGCGCTTTGAATGTGAGCGAGATAATCGATTTTATTGGAGGTAAAGAGAAAATTACTTTTTTGGTGGAGCTGGTATGCGGCAAAAGCCTCGGAAAGAGCTTTTGGTGAAATGAGGGCGTTGTTCGGGTCCTCTGTTGGAGCGATAAGATCTCCATTTTTATTCAAAATAAACGCCTTGCCATTTTCTCCAATCGATTGTTTGGATAAGAATTGAGAAAAGACATCTAGAGTTAGATCGGCTGCAAGTACCGCAACGAGCTCTTTTTTTTTGTTGTAAATGGGGAGGGAGACCGTGATCCCTAACTTTTTATCAACAAAAAATTTATAGATAGGAGTCCAGTAGAGTTCATGATGATTGACTGCCCCTACAAACCAAGGACGTACGATTGGGTCATACGGTGTTGGATAAGTCTCTGTTCCAACAGTTTCTAATTGAGCATTTTTGTAAAACCGATTTGCACTTTTTGGTTCTGAGGAGTTATTAAAAATTTCAACAGAAAAACGGGCGTCTTTTGGCAAAGGTTTTGAGGGGTCGCTGATATAATTTGTTCTTCCAGAATCCTTAATAGAATCAATAGAAAAACCATTGCCATCTTTTGTTGAAAAATAGATGCGCGTGAGATCAGGGTTGTTTTCGACAACGGAATAAAAATATCTGCCAATTGGCCCATTTTCTTCCATATTGCTATCGTTGATATTAAAAATAACCGAGGAGGCTTCAATGAAATATTCAAAATTTTTAAAAAAGAAATCGAGTCTTTCAAAAATGATGTGGCTAACTTGCTGATCAAATTTTTTTGCTAGATCAAGAGTCGATTCTTTTTGCTTGTCGTAATTAAACCATATTGTAGTTGAAAAGGAGATGAGAAATAGGGTTAAAAAGAGCGTGAGAATATCAACGCGGAAAGTTCTCTGCTTTTTGAAGGCGGATATTGGATTGATCATATTTCGCATTGAAACAGATTGGATATATTTCTGTACAGAAAAGTGTCTCTTTAGGATAATACTTCGATATGAAACGAATCTACTCATCTCATCTCTCAGATCATCTCAATATGCCTATACGTCTACGCGGGTTTCTTCACACCGTGCGTTCTTTTGGCAAGCTTAACTTTCTTCTGATTCGCGATCAGGAAGGATGTGCTCAGGTTGTGGTACAAGACCCTGAGGAGTATCGCAAGATCGCTCATCTACAGCCAGGATCTATCATAACAGTTCACGGTACTGTGATCCAGTCATCTCAAGCAGGTCTTGGATTTGAGGTTGTCGATCCGAAGATCCATGTTGAGGTGTCGATCACACTGCCACCACCGATTGATTACTATAAGCCAGAGATCTCATCAGACTTAGAGTCGATTTTGGATAATCGTCCGCTTTCTTTACGCAATCGTAAAATCCAGGCGGTCTTTAAGATCCAAGCTGAAATTGCCCATGCGTATCGTCTCTATATGCATGATCAGGTACGCGCAGTTGAGTACTTTCCGCCGAATATTATTGGAGCCTCTTCTGAAGGCGGTTCTGAATTTTTCAACGTCGATTACTTTGGCTATACAGCAACTCTTGCGCAGAGCAGTCAGCTCTACAAACAAGTGATGGTGGGGGTGAATGAACGCGCCTATGCTATCACTCCATTTTTCCGCGCAGAACAGTCGCATACACCGCGCCATCTTGCTGAAGGCAAGCAGATGGAATTTGAAATGGGTTTTTTTGACGACTGGCATGAAATTTTAGATGTGCAAGAGGGGGCGATTAAGTCGATCCTAAGAGCTGTTCACGTCGCTTGTGCGACAGAAATTGCGCTTCTAGGTGGACAGATTGTTACAGCACCCATAGAGATTCCCTTCCCTCGGATCACGTTTCAAGAGGCGCAAGAGCTCTATTTTAAGAGAACGCTTGTTGATGAGAGGGAAGAGCCTGATTTGAGTCCGGCAGCGGAACGAGAGCTGTGCAAATGGGCGTTAGAACAGTATGGCACAGAGCTTCTCTTTGTCACCGATTGGAAAGTGAGCAAGCGTCCTTTCTATTCCTACCCGAGTGCTAAAGATTCTGATTTGACCAATACCTTTGATCTGTTGTGTGCCGGAACCGAGATCACTTCTGGGGGACAGCGTCGTCACACCTATGAGTCGATGTTGGAAGGCCTACTTCTTAAAGGAATGAATCCCGACAATTTTCTTGATTATCTCAGTATTTTCCACTTTGGCATGCCGCCTCATGGAGGTTTTGGGATGGGCCTTGAGCGGTTGACGATGACCCTGCTCAAGCTGAAAAACATTCGCGAGGCGTCTCTTTTCCCATCTGATCCTAAGAGAATTGCGGGCAATCGAATTAAGGCGAAGATCTTTTTTGGTGGGGAAAATATACGCAATGAGATCATCCGCCTCTTAAAAGATCGCGAAATGGGGTATGAGTATCTGGTTCATGAGACAACGCCGACAAGCGAAGACTCTGCGCGCGCGCGCGCAACCAAGCAAGAAGAGGGGGTAAAAGCTCTTTTATTGCGTGGCAAAAGCAGCAAGAAAAATTACCAGTTTAATCTCCCGTCTCACCTAAAACTCGATATGAAGCAAGTTGCGGACATTGTCGGTGAAAAATGCGAATTTGAAGATCCTGAGGTGATTTTTGAGCGCTTTGGACTCATCATCGGTGGTGTGCCTCCCTTTGGAACGCTTCTCAATCTGCCGACATACTATGACACTAGTATCAAAAGTTTGGAAAAGGTTGCTTTTAACTGCGGGCTTCCGACAGAGTCGATTGTTATGCGTGGGGAGGATCTGCTTGCTCTTGTAGAGCCTATGTT
>Ga0207073_1074_pt1 | contig 22583 bp, 21 predicted proteins | sample Alteio_BWMinHeat_65_FD_153575 | JGI IMG/M metagenome (GOLD analysis project Ga0207073, IMG submission 153575) | Enriched cells from forest soil in Barre Woods Harvard Forest LTER site, Petersham, Massachusetts, United States -... | ecosystem: Environmental > Terrestrial > Soil > Temperate forest >...
CTCTCTTTTCAGTATCCGGTGGAAATTCCTGGTGTCAATAATATGTATTTTTTGCGCAGCGCACTTAATAATATTCGTAAAGCAAAAGGACAAACGCCTCTTGATGCCGCTGATTTTTTGAAATTAGTTAAGTCAAAAATCAAAGAAGTTGGATTTGATGATGCGTTTTTGCATCGCGCTGTCAATGATGGTTTTTCTGGCGGTGAAAAAAAACGCAATGAAATTTTGCAAATGCTCATTATTGAGCCGCAGTGTATTATTCTAGATGAAATGGATTCTGGCTTGGATGTGGATGCTTTACAACGCTTATCGCAATGTGTCAACAGTATGCGTAATAGCGAGCGCAGCATTTTAATGGTGACGCACTACGATCGTTTGCTGCAACACATTGAACCTGATGTGGTGCACGTGATGGTGGATGGTCGTATTATTAAATCCGGTGATCGCACTCTTGCTTACCAAATTGAACAACAAGGTTATGCTTGGTTACAACAAGAGGTGAGCGCATGACAGCACTTGCTCTGCATGACATGAATCTAGCGTGGGTTGATCCTGCATTTGAGATGCCTGATTGGATGCGAGAGTCAAGACAACAGCATTTTAACGCACTACAACAACAAGGGTTTCCTACAAAAAAGGTAGAACAATTTCGCTATACTGATTTAACACGCATAGAGCAGCAGTTAAGCCAAGGAACAACGCATCATTCATCCTCATCTTTTCAGCTCAATGATAAATTAACCGCCGATTCGATACGTTTTGTGTTTCGTAATCATGTTTTTCATCCTGAACAATCTGATTTGCATTTGTTACCAAAAGGCGTTATTGCTTGCACCTTACAAGAAGCCATATTACATCATGAACCCTTGCTGAAAACAGTATGGCCAAGTTCCTTTGATGCTGCTAAATATCCTTTTGCTTGCTTAAATTTGGCATCTTTTCAGCAAGGTTTCTTTTTATATGTACCAAAGAACACCATCTTAAACGTGCCGCTCTATTTTATGCATGTGACTGATCAAACCAATACAGCGAGTTGCCATGAGTTGAATTTATTGTTGCTTGAAGAGGGCTGCGAGCTTGCTTTATTTGAGGAAGTAAGAGGTCTTGAGCATTCGCATTTTCATAATCTGACCCAAGTCGTATTATTGGAAAAAAATACTCGATTACATCATGTGTTGTTGCAGCATACGCATACGCAGGCACTCAATTATCGTACCAGTCAAGTTGCCTTGAAAGAAGGCGCGCACACCACTTTTGTTTCTTGCCTTTTGGGCGGCGAGTTTACTCGCCATGATTATACTTGTCAGTTGCATGAGCCGTTTGCAACGTGCAACACCAGTAGCTTTTATCACGCACAGAATAAACAATATATCGATAATCATGTTGAAATCGTGCATCACGCGCACTCGACTACAAGCGATATGTTATTTAAAGGTACCCTTACTGATCAAGCCAAAGTGGTCTTTAACGGCCGTTTATACGTGGAAAAAAACGCACAAAAAATTGTTGCGCATCAAGAAAATCATCATTTGTTATTCTCAAATCAAGCAGAAAGTTATGCAAAGCCCGAACTTGAAATTTATGCCGATGATGTGAAATGTAAACATGGTGCAACTACCGCTGCATTTGATGACGATGCCATTTTTTACTTGCGCTCGCGTGGTTTAAGTGAAGATGCTGCAAAACAATTGCTGCTTAATGCGTATGTACAATCTATTTTAGATCGAGTGCTATTACCCGATGCTTTTATTGACCATATTCGACTTGCTTTAGAGGATATTGCTCATGATTTATGACGCAGCTTCGTTTTCTACCTATCGTCATGATTTTCCCATGATGGCTGCCACTAATCGCGGCAAACCTTTGGTGTTTTTAGATAGCGCGGCATCTGCGCAAAAACCATTGGCAGTGATTAATGCCATGCAGCAATTTTACAGTCAACAATATGCTAATATTCATCGCGGTATTTATGAAATCAGTGAATCCGCTTCCCATCAGTTTGAGCAGACACGAGAAACCGTCAGACAATTCATTGGCGCAAAAAAAGCAGAAGAAATTATTTTTGTCAGTGGCACAACTGCAGGAATTAATTTTATTGCAAATACATTAAGCTTGGGTTCTGATAACAGGCAAGCTTTTAAAGCAGGCGATGAAGTGATCCTAACTGAAATGGAACATCATGCCAATATTGTGCCTTGGTATTTATTAGCAAAACGCATCGGTATTCGCTTACGTGTGGTGCCAATCAATGATGAGGGCGAGCTTGATTTAGCAGTTTATCAATCCTTTTTTAATGACAAAACAAAATTGGTTGCCGTGAGCCATGTGTCTAATGTGCTTGGTACGATTAATCCAATTAAAACCATGGCAGAAATGGCGCATCATCACAACGTACCTATTTTAGTTGATGGTGCACAAGCAGCGCCTCACCTCCCTTTGAATGTCACTCAGCTTGATGTTGATTTTTATACGTTTTCAGCACACAAATTATATGGGCCAACCGGTATTGGCGTGCTTTATATTAACGAGCGTTTTCTACATGATTTACCACCTTATCAAGGTGGCGGCAACATGATACGCACTGTTTCATTTGATGAAGTGACTTTTGCAAAACCTCCCCATTGTTTTGAAGCAGGCACACCGTCTATTGCAAGCGTCATTGGATTGCATGCTGCCATTAATTATCTCTCAACCATTGGCATGGATAATGTTCGTGCGCATGAGCTTGAATTATTAGACTATGCTGAAACACAGTTAAAATCGCATCCTGAAATCACGATTTATGGCCGCGCAAAAGAAAAAGTTGGCCTTTTGTCTTTTACTTTAGGCGCCGTTCACCCACATGATATTGGTACGATATTAGATCATGCGGGCATCGCTGTGCGTGCAGGACACCATTGTGCGATGCCACTCATGGAGCGTTTCAAAGTGCCTGCGATGGTGAGAATTGCATTTGGGATTTACAATAATACAGCTGATATCGATCATTTTTTTCAAGCATGTGAGTCAATTAAGGGGATGTTTCAATAATGTCATTACGCGAATTATATCAAGAAATGATTTTAGATCACAGTAAATACCCACGTAATTTTGGCGTGTTAACGCATGCTAATCATGAGCACGTTGGCCATAATCCCTTATGCGGCGATAAAATTACAATCTATTTACATGAAGAAAATGGCGTAATCAAAGCAGTGCAATTTGAAGGTAGCGGTTGTGCGATTTCATTGGCATCGGCATCACTCATGACAGAAAGCATTAAAGGTAAAACGATTGCTGAATTTGAAGCATTATTTAGCGCATTTCATGTATTAGTGACAGAAGGCAAGGAAACAATCGATTTAGGCAAGTTAGATAGTTTGAGAGGAGTGTCTGCATTCCCTGTGCGAGTAAAATGCGCCACACTGGCATGGCATACTTTAAAAGCAGCATTATTGCAAGATCGTAATCCTGCAACGACAGAATAGGAGCTCGCTATGACAATAGCATATCACATTACATTAACTGACAACGCAAAAGAACACATTCAACGTTTATTAAACAAAGAAGCGGGAAGCGCCTTTCGCCTCTCGATTAAAAAAACGGGTTGCTCAGGATTCAGTTATGCACCAAGTATTGTGCAAAAGCCGGCGGCCTTGGATGTGATGCTACCGAATGTCGCTGATTTTCCTATTTATATTGATGCAGCTTATGCCGATTTGTTGCAAGAATTACAAATTGATTTGATAGAAGAAAATGCAACTGGCTTAAAACAAAAAAAGTTAGTGTTTACTAATCCTAAAGAATCAGGCCGCTGCGGTTGTGGCGAAAGTTTTCATTTTGCGAATGAGGAATAAGCTGTGCATGATCGAACAGTTGAAGTATTGCGAGCAGTGGATGGCACGCTGATTCCATCTGGCACGAAAGTGACGTTGCAACCCGGTACGTTTGTGATGATCACCCAAGCGTTAGGTGATTCATATACCGTGTATGTGAACGGAAATTTGGTGCGTGTTGCAGGAGGGGACGGCGATGCATTGGGCCTTGTGATTTTGCAAGCAGAAGATGTGAATGCGATGGAAGGCAGCGTTGAAGAGAAAGTCTGGATTCAATTAAGAACTTGTTATGATCCAGAAATTCCCGTCAACATTGCTGATCTTGGCTTGATTTATCAATGTGAAGTGTTGCCACTGGGTAGTGAACAATATCAAATCATCGTGACCATGACATTGACAGCCCCTGGATGTGGCATGGGACCAGTGTTATTGTCTGAGGTTGAGTCAAAAATTAAGCAAATTAACGGTGTGCAGGATGTCAAAATGACACTGACATTTGATCCGCCATGGGACAGAAGTAAAATGACGGATGAAGCGAAATTACAATTAGGTTTATTATAAAGAGGAAGCGTTATGTCAATATCGATACAAGAGAAAATTAAAGCACAAATTGCAGAAAATTCTATTGTTCTATTTATGAAAGGCAATAAAGAGCTACCCATGTGCGGTTTTTCAGCGCGTGCAGTTAATATTTTAAAAGCATGTGGCGCTGAATTTGTGACAATCGATGTGCTACAAGATGATGACATTCGTCAAGGTATTAAAGTTTATTCTAATTGGCCAACGGTTCCACAGCTTTATATAAATGGCGAATTTATCGGTGGCTGCGATATTATGACAGAAATGTATGAAGCAAACGAATTGCAACCATTGATAGCAGAAGTCATCAATAATAATACATAATTCTGGGCGCAATTAGTCTATCTCATTGATAATTATTATTATGTTTTGATTGATCTTAAGTTTCAAAATGCCAAAATGATCTAAATAGTGCTATAATAATGATATAACTATTATAGCATTAGCGTAATGAGGAGAACGATCATGGCTGCCAGCAGTAGACCCCAATTATCAGATGATGATTATGTATATGTGGTAAACAATTATCACAACGTTTTCCTACATACAGCCAACGATGCTTTTCGGCGCATGTTTACCGATGCTGAGTTGTATGTTGCAGTGGGATACGAAGGTCAACCCAAAAAGGAAGCTGTGCAGAAACAGCTAGAGAGCTTAGAAGGTGAGGAGCTTGCATTTCAACGTGTGTTTGGCCGTATGCAAGAACATGCACAATCTTTAGCAGCCTTATATCTTAAGGCTGCTTCTGAATTTGAGGACAAGAAAAATAAAAAAGCCAGTGAAGAAACCATTGCTGCAATAACAAAACAAACAAAATCCTATTATGACGAGATATATAATGCCTTGAATAAGGCATTACATTCAGAACCACCGCTGAAATTTAATGGTAATCCATTGACACAAGCAGATATAAAATACATCGCACAAAATTTTATGTTTGGCGTATTTAAAGGGTTAAAACTTAAAAAGAGCCCTGCAACTGAACTGACCCGATTTATTTGCGATCATGCAGGAGATGCAGACCTAAAGACATCAATGATCAATGCGTTGATTGATCCTGTTAAAGGTTTATGTACTAAAGATCCTACCAAAGCAATGGATCTTATGCGAGCGTATGGAGCAGAGGTTTTTGAAGCAGCAATTATACAATTGCAACAAACTAATCCAACGATGCTTAACGATTATTTTATAAAAAAACTTGATCCAGGGGCAGATACTGAATTGTATTATGCTATAAAAACCGGCATAAAAAAGGCTGCAACAATTGCACCATCATCGAAAGCCTCGACTACAACTACGACCGCTAATACCGGCTTCTCATCATCTTCCTCTACATCGGGTATGGCTTTTCCGACCACTTCATACACCTCCACTCCTGAAATTATGGCTTCAATTTCTTCAACAACACAATCTTCAAACAGGGGACGATTGAATAAGTATATTGCTTACTTACTGTATTGTTATTACGTGGATAACGTTGCTGTGCTTGAGCTTGAAGACCAGCAGCTTAGAAATGTGATCTTTAAATTAATCGATCGTTGCGAACAATCTTATTCTGTTGTCTCTTATAATGAGATATTAAAAGACTTGCCAGATGATAAACACAAGAAAATGGTGCAGTTTTATTTTGAACAAACAAACGAAAATGACATCAAATATCCAGCTAAAAAAATTATCAGATCAGCATTGGACTTTATGAAGGGGGATAAGAAAGCATGGGGCGCTTTAAATCATTTTGATCAACAAATGTATGATCCGAATACAAAGTCTAAGCGTTGGTATATAGAGTTGCAAGCAGCTGTCTTAGCGTTTGCTAAATATCGAGATGCATTGGAAACATCAAATGATAAACCTGGCCTTCGCAAAGACCTATCAGACAAATTAAACAAATGCGGATATATCGGTGCATGTTTAAATAATGTCAAAATCATACCAGGGGAAACAAGCGAAAAATTTGTTGGCAAGGCAGAACAATGGTTTGCACAAAAATTGAATTCTCGTGCGATCTTTAAGATTACAGAGTTAGCAAAATTGACAGCTGTCGATATGGAAAGGAGTTTCACGAATATGGCAGAAGTCGATGCAGCGATCAGACGTGGGAATTTGAAGTATGCAGAAGAGCTCATGGAAAAAGGACCTGTGATGTCCTTTTCAAATCCACTCAAACAAAGTATGACAGAGCCATCATCAACTGCTACGACATCGACCCTTACTGCGACTACTGCATCTTCAGTTCCTGTATCGTCAACAGTGCAACCTCAACCTCAACCTCAACCTCAATCTCAAATCACAAGTACTCCATCTACGATGTGGAAGAACCCAGTCAAACCCGCAGCTGCGCCAGCAGAAAAAACAGTAAAAGCCGAAAAGCCAGAAGAAAAATCAGATGAATCAAAATCTCAAGAAAAAGAGACAAAAGATTTCCAAACCCGCCCGGATAAAAGAAAGAAAAAATAATATCAACTTATTGAAATATATATTATTTTTAATTTAATCTCCTTTTAAAATTTCACCTATACTTGAAGATATCTATAACATAAAACGAGAACGGATGTTATGAATATCAGAAGCTTATTCGAAAGTGTGTACAGACGCCAATATAATCAGGCCATTCAAAATCAAGGTGCTGATGTTGATACTGTTGGTACTCAGGTGGTGCAAACAACTAAAAAAAAAGAAAAAGAAAGCAATCAGTGATGAAGAACAATTAATTCAGGACAAGCAAGCGTTTAAATCAATGATTGAAAAAAGTGATGAATCAACTTTTGCACTATTAATAATCTATGTCTACAAAAATAAACCAATGCTGACACCTTCACTTTTTGGCGAGGATGTGAATTATAAACATCTTGATCTAGAAGAAAATAAAGAACTGTATATCGATGTGCTCAAATTAATTAATGGACTTAACCTGACAGATAAAGAATGCCGCACGATTGATCGAATATGCGGCGGCAAAACATTTTATCTTTATAAATTATTTAATAACATATTAAGCGATGAAAGCACTCATACTTTGTTACACTATGTTCTTTCACAATATCATCCAGAGTTAGATCAATTATTTTTCGGGCAGATGCCATTATTTAATCAGACATTTCATCATTTTGATAAAGAAAGATACGATTTAATACTAGGGGAGTTAAATTTAACTGATGAACAAATCATGGCAATAGAACAAATTTCAAATGTGACACGGAGCGAAATTAAGCTAAAGATTAACTGTACTAATGTGATGAGTAATGATAAGAATAAAGAAGCATTTCGCAGCGTTGTGAGGAATGCAAACCCAAATTTAGAAACGATTTTATTCGGCGATCAAAATACAATGATCTTTCAAAATTTTGAAGATATTCTGCCAAATAAAGAAGTATTACAAAAAGCATTTACCAAGTTGAACGATAAATATGGCTTTTTTGATGCAACATTTGATATTGCAATATTTCAAGACATTACTAATGCCTGTGCCATGATGATTCATTTCATTTCTAACGAAAAAGACAAATTTGATAGCGCTGACAAAATTGCAGAAGCTGCTTATAAAATATTAGTTGTGTTTAGCGATGATTCATCAAATGCACTCGATATATTGAGAAACTTAGAAAACTACATCAATAACCATAATTTTAAAAATACGGGCCTTAGCGATATTTTAGCATTTGACTTGCCAGTCAATAAACCTATAGACAATAAAAAACCCCTTACAGACGATATGATCAATGCTTTTAGACAGCTCATTAGAAAAAATGGGGTTAAACTTGCCAAACTGTTTGTTGAGGCACCTAAAATTGAAGCGGCTTTGAATAAAACGGAAAGATTCAAACTTTATTTGATGGCGCCTTCTCAACAGGATAAGCCTAACATATCAAACGATCACAATATTTATTTGTATAAAGAACTTAAAAAAGATAAAGATTCGAACAAGGAAACTATTAATTTATTTTACTATATTATGAAAGGTAGTAAACCAGTTAAGCAATGGCTAAAAGATGCAAACAGCCCGATAAATGAAGATCAAATCAACATGCTCGTCTCTTTGCCTTATGACCAAACGGCAGAGAACCCTATTGCTTGCACAAATAATAATATATGTGAATTTGTATTGGATATTACCTCAAAACGTCAGCATACTCAATCGACTACTCAACTGTTTTTAACTAACAAAATGGATTCTGATATTTTTGTCGATCAAATTTATGACGTATTGACCAGAGTACGATATGGTCTTCGTTATCAAGAAGACCCAGAACTTGCCTTGCTTTATATCAAACAAAATAAACTTGCCGAGCATTTTAATTTTACCCTCGATGTGGAAAAACAAATCAAACAAAGAGATTCTATACCCGATGTCATGATGGATTGTGGAAATAAAAAACTTGATGAAAAATTAAAATACCCGGGTTATGTCATTCTGCATTTTCCAGCCAAGGATAAAAGTGCATTTGTGTTAGGCGATATGACCCAATGTTGCCAACGTTTTGGGGGACACGCAGAGCAGTGCGTTATTGATGGCGTGACTAAAGAAAGCAGTGGCTTTTATGTGTTACTAAATGCCTTAAATCCTAAAGTTAAACATGCACCCATTGTCAATGGTAAAATTGATTACAAACATTTCAAACTAGCTGGACAAGGCTATACGTGGCGAAGCGTTGCAGGCAATATAGCGGTTGATTCATGGGAAAATAAAAAAAACGGAAGAAGAAAAGAAAATGATCGAGACTAGGTGGGAGATGCCTTTGAGTGATCATATTATTGTTGATGTGTTTCCTTTGTTTGCAAAAACAATCACTCAGGCTGATCGAACGATTGTGTGTGTTAATATGGGTACTGGTGGTGAAACACCACTTGCACTTCGTGGGGTGAAATCTATATACGTGCTTGATGATGACAGTGCATTTCGTTTAGGAATAGAAAACCTTAATATATTTCTCACGGAAATACAACAACCGCTATTAATGATAGAAAATAACAATAATGGACGACTTGTTTTATATCGATTAGCAAAAAATGGTTCAACTGAAAGTCATATATTGTCGAACGTTGGTTTAAATGTGGCGCAACCTGGTGAGTTGCCTACATCTGAATTACCGGATGATATTGCAAATGAAATAAAAGCGTTAAATCAATGCGATTATAACAAACAAGTACCACTAACAGTGAATGAAATGATGATAGATGGCTTTCAATATGGTGATTCAGAAAAACAAGTCAGAATATATAAAAACCAAGAAAACCAAGCACGAATGCTCGATCCCTTGAAACGTAAGTTTGAAACGAGTCAAGATAACAACATTATTGAAATATACAGTAATGGCGTTAAGGATATATTGGAGAATATTGATTCTGTGATTGTATTAAACATGATGAATCAGTTATTTTTCAATCACACAATCAAATTTGATTGGTTGACATGTAAAGAAATGTTTACCAATATCGATGATGTCAGCATTCGAATCGAATTATTTCATGCGCTGTCATACTTAAATGAAAAAAAATGCTTACATGATAATATCGGCATTTTGTTTTTATCGGATATTCAACATGGCGATCTCTCTCGAAATTGTTTTCTTAATAAAGCATTCATTTATGCAAAATTTCATCAGATAGGGATGAACACCCAAGTAATCGGTTCATATTTAAAAGATATTCATGGAAAAAACCTTAAGTATTTAGTAAGAATATTACAAGCATTGGAATATGCAAAAATAAAAGTGAATGAGAGTTATGCGTTCAACAATATGTTGACGGAACCTAATATTTCTATTGTTATGCAATTGTTTGATAAATTAATGTCTGTCGACCAATATGGGGAATATGAATATTATAATTTATTTTCAGAGAGCATGAATATGCTATATGATGCTAAGTTGTTAACAAATGAATTTTTAATGTTTATACACGAACAATGTCAATCGAAAAGTATGGCATATATAGAAGAATTGTATAACATGGTATACGATATATTTTATTTAGAAGACTGTAATAAAGCGCTTGAATTACTCTGTATAGCGATCAATAACAGTGATCATAAACTAGTTGATTTCTTGCTTAAACAAGGAACTGATATTAATGCTTTTAGTCAGCAAAAAGATAATCATTACCCTCCACTCTATTTTGCTATTAAAAATTATAACTCCACCTTAGCGATAAAACTACTTGAAATTGGTGCGAAAACAGATATTACACTTGATAATGATATGACGTTACTCTTGTTGGCCATGAAAAAAAGGTTGTTTGATGTCGTGGACTACATAACGAAAAATTCGCCACAAGATTTAAACTTCAATAATCAGACTGTGCAAGAGTTTGTAGATTCTCTTGCAAACCATAATCAAAAATATCCTGATTTAGAACAACGTATTGTTGCAAGTAACATCCCAATTAATCCGTTTTTAGAGTTATATCAAAGAAATATTAATCAATATGGAATGCTTTATGTGGCGTTGGTTTTTTCCATAGAAGAATTTTTAAATGGTACAGATAGCGACTATTATCTTTCATTGTTAGAGCAACTGGAGAAAGAAGGCGATTTTGGCAATCGTTTGGGCCACAATTTCGGACAATTATATTCTCATTGGCATGATAAAGAAAGTGGCGTACATGATGAAAGTTTGTGCAATCAAATTGTAGAATCATTTTCTTATTCTGTTGCTACTGTGGAATTTCTAGTATCCCTTATTTGTAAAAATAATGATACGGATTTAGCATTCGCATTGATCATTAATAACCCAATAATGTTTACAAACTATCTTAAAAATGACAATAATTTTGAGGAATTCACAACGTGGTTACTTGAAACTAAAAACATCTTACTAGCAAAACGATTTATTGACGCTCAGAAATTGAATATCATACAAGAAAAAAATCCTACTAAACTGATTGGTGATGCCAGAAACGCTATCATCACAATGCTTGCGACACGTCAGTATGACCCATTACGTTTACAATTAAACGAAGACATGTCTGAATTTATTCAGATTTGCAAAAAAAATCACAATGATTTGCGAGATTTTAAAGAAGACTTTAATCGATATACACAAGGGGCGACAATAGATGTTAAACTGAAACTGATTTATTATGGATATGCTAATCAATTAATCAGTAACTCTTATTTTACACAACTGATGGATTATTTGCTTGATAGAGGCGCGGTTGATAAACTTAATGAACCCAAGACCGCGATTGCATTGATTCAAAGCGTTTATCCTGGTATTGATGCCAGCAACTTGCAGAAGAATTTAGAAGCCATTTATGCAGGCGATACAGTATATAAAAATAAGCTTACCCTATTTTCAAATAAATATAGTGAATTAATCAGTGGATCAGTAGAGAATGACTTATTACGCGAACCAATGGCAAATTCAGCGAGTGAAAATAATTATGAGTACACATTTTACTCTAATCCTCATGAAAGCCAAGTCATGATTCATAGTATAATTGATTTACCTGATGAACCCAAAATACCGACTGATGAGCGATATACTGGCAATACGAATCCAATGCTTTCAGGTTATGTGTATGGGCCTTTAGAAAAAAACACAGCGACAAAGAATTTGGAATTAATCATTCATGCTTTATTAAATGATACAGCAAACTTAATAGTTGAACATGATGGTCAAAATCATGTGACAGCAATTAATGTGTATATGGACGGTAATTCATATGATTTAAATGAGATATTGGGAGATGCTAATTTTGACTATCTGGTTTTTAAACCAGAAGATATTATTCTATTTAGTAACTACATTAAGAACAATAATACCGCATGGCCTTTCTCTCTACTGATGTTAACAGATGAAAAAATAGCAGAGCTGAAAGCCGAACATAAACTTGGCGATGATATTGCCCATCTTGAGTCAGGCATCTTGAAGGCAATGAACCTCTATACTAATGCCGGTGTCTATCGTGATATGAATAATTTATTAGAAGGTGGCTACGATCAAATTATACATACTGATAAAAATGAAATTAAAATGCTGTTATTAACGAGTATGTTTGCTATTCATGGATTAAATGCACCTTTGCCAGATGGGAGCGTAAAAAGAAATATCACTTATCGCGGCATGACAGAAAAAGATACTATAGTGTTTGAGGCGATCAGGGCAAAACTGTCTCAAATTCAAAGCGATAATACAATCGATAAGCAAATTATTATCGATATTAAGAAACTGGTCAGTGCATCGCTTAATCCTAATGTTGCTGTTGATTTCACTAAAGATAAGGATAACAACAATATCATTACGTTTGTGAATTCAAATGCTAAAGACATTAGCAGCATTTCGCAGCATCCTGAAGAACAGGAAACACTTTTTGCGGGGAACCAAATTCTTGTTGAATTAGACAAAGAAGGCCATTTAAGGTCAACCGTTATTCGCTCTCCTGGCAAACCAAGCACTGTTCCAGCGCTATCCATGTTTAAACCACACGAATATTCACAACAAGACTCTGATCATCACTATGTCAGTGCAATCAAAACGTTTAATCAAGCAATTGATGAGTATGTTGTGATAATGCACGGTGCATTTGCTGACTATAATTTAAAATCATTATATTTAGAAATTAAAGACATATCACCTCATATGGCTGAATTTATCATGCAAATGCGAGCAGATTTAGCAGATGAACACCATAAGCCTTTAACTGTAGAAGCGAAAGCAATAAAAATGAGCAATCTACTAAACGACCCTGAATATGACATGGAATTGCATAAAATTAAAGTAAAGCCTGAGATATTCGCGATCGTTGATAACTTTAAGAATGAAATTGATAAGATTAAACATGCCTTTAAGTTCTAAACCACCATCACTTCAATCGTTCTCTCGTCAATTCAATCGCAATTTGATGTGTTGAACAATCACGCGCCTTAGCACGCTCAAAAATATCGTAAACCGTATGGTAAATATTTTCGATTTGCTGGGTTGATTTAGCTAAATCACCTTTGGCATAAATGACAGCCACATGAATTAAACCACCAGCATTAATCAGGAAATCGGGCGCATATAAAATACCACGATCATGCAAGAGGCTTGCATAATGTTGATGTGCTAATTGGTTGTTGGCACAACCTGCAACAATTTGGCATTTTAAACGTTGGATGGTGGCTTTATTAATGGTTGCACCAAGTGCGCACGGTGCAAAAACATCCGCTTCAATGTCATAAATATGACCAGGTTCAGTCGTCTCAACACCCAATTCATCCACGCATCGTTGTAGTGCAACGCGATTGATGTCGGTCATGGTGATGCGTGCGCCGAGTGCCGTTAACTCTCGTGCTAAGTAATAGCCCACATGTCCAGCACCTTGTATGGCAATGCGTATGCCATCAAGTGAATCTCTGTTCAATTTGAATTTAACTGCGGCTTCAATTGCGCGTCTTACGCCTAATGCTGTAAAAGGAGATGGGTCACTGCCGCCAATTGAATCGGAGGTACAGGTCACAAACCGTGTTTTGCGTGCAATGATATCCATTTCAAGAGGGGATGTACCACTATCAACTGCAGTGATGTATCGTCCGCCTAATTCATCGACAAATTCACCAAATTTTTCAAAAAACGCATCTTTATCTTTAATGACCTTGGGTTTAATGATGACTGATTTAGCGCCACCATGCGGTAAATTATTGATCGCTGCTTTATAACTCATCATGTAACCAAGACGAATCGCATCTTCTAACGCTTGGTCCATGGAAGCATAAGGCACCATACGACAACCGCCAATTGCAGGGCCTAGTTTTAAGTTGTTCACAGCAATAATGGCTTTTAACCCAGTTTTTTTATCAATTTTGATCGAGAGATCACCATAATCCAGAAATTCAGCATAACGAATTAAACTATCGCAAATGGAGTGGCGTTTAGGTGATGAACCATTTTTTTTAATGGTGGGTTGGGTCAGTATTGATGATGCATTTGCCATAGTATGCTCCCTAGTCTATCTTCGCCCGTCTTTTCAGTTGTTGAATTGCCCGTATTTGTGCTGCAATGGCGGCAAGTTCAGCGGTGGCTTTAGCCACATCAATGGCTTCTGCTTTGCCTGATAATATTTTCTCGGCTTGCTCCTTAGAGGCAAGTGCTGCTGCTTCATCAATATCTTCAGCGCGTTGGGCCGTATCCGATAATACCGACACAATATAAGGCTGCACTTCAAGCATACCACCAGAAATATAAAATACTTCTTGTTGTTTATTGGGTAATACGGCACAGACTGTGCCCGGTACCAGCGTTGTTAAGAGTTGTGCATGTCCTGGGGCAATACCCATTTCACCCATCTCGCCGGTGACATAAACCATTTCAACTTCGCCTGAGAAAATTTCTCTTTCAGCACTGACGATGTCTAAACGAAGAGTGGGCGATATCATAAGCTCTTTGCCTTTTCGACTGCTTCATCAATGGTCCCCACCATGTAAAATGCTTGCTCAGGCAAATGATCAAAATCACCATTTAAAATACCTTTAAAGCCACGAATGGTTTCTTTGATGGAAACATAACGACCAGGGGTACCGGTGAACACTTCAGCAACAAAGAAGGGTTGTGATAAGAAGCGTTGAATTTTACGCGCGCGTCCGACAATTTGTTTATCTTCTTCAGATAATTCATCCATACCTAAGATGGCGATGATGTCTTTTAATTCTTTATAACGTTGTAAAGTTTGTTGTACAGCGAGTGCCACATCATAATGTTCTTGGCCGACCACTAATGGATCAAGCTGGCGACTCGTTGAATCCAAAGGATCAATGGCAGGATAAATCCCAAGTTCTGCGATTTGTCTCGATAACACCACGGTTGCATCTAAGTGAGCGAAAGTGGTGGCAGGTGATGGGTCAGTTAAGTCATCCGCTGGTACATAAACCGCTTGGACGGAGGTAATCGAACCCGTTTTGGTTGAGGTGATGCGTTCTTGTAATACGCCCATTTCTTCAGCAAGTGTTGGCTGATAACCGACCGCTGATGGAATACGACCGAGCAATGCAGATACTTCAACGCCAGATAAGGTGTAGCGGAAAATGTTGTCAACAAATAAGAGCACATCTTTGCCTTCGTCACGAAAACCTTCGGCAATGGTTAAACCAGTTAGACCCACACGTAAACGGTTGCCTGGTGGTTCATTCATTTGTCCATACACCAGTGACACTTTATCCAACACTTGTGATTCTTTCATTTCGAGATAAAAATCATTGCCTTCACGTGTACGCTCACCCACACCCGTGAATACAGAGTATCCACTGTGTTCGATGGCGATATTACGAATGAGTTCAAGCATGTTCACTGTTTTACCGACACCTGCACCACCAAATAAACCAACTTTACCACCTTTAGCAAAGGGGCAAATCAAGTCAATCACTTTGATGCCGGTTTCTAATAATTCTTGCGAGGGTGCCAGTTCATCAAATTTAGGCGCGGCTCTGTGAATGGGACGATATTCGTTTGTTTGAATGGGGCCTGCTTCATCAATGGGTTCACCAAGCACGTTCATGATACGGCCCAGGGTTGCTTTGCCGGTTGGTACGCGAATTGGCTCACCAGTATTAACGACCGGTACATTACGCTTTAAGCCATCGGTGGTTCCCATGGCAATGGTTCGAACCACGCCATCCCCAATTTGTTGCTGCACTTCAAGGACCAAGTTGCCGCTTTCAACTTTTAATGCATCATAAATTTTAGGAATATGTTCTTTTGGAAATTCAACGTCTACGACTGCACCGATAATTTCAACGATTTTACCTTGGGTACTCATTTGGTTACACCTCACAACTACGAATAAATGTTTCTGTTGTCATCTCAGCGAAAGCTGGGATCCAGTAATCCACTTTGTTTGGTGGATTACGGCAAAAAACGCCTAATCCACCCTACTATTTCTTACAACACCGACGCACCTGCCACAATTTCTGACAATTCTCGCGTAATCGCAGCCTGTCTTGCTTTGTTATAAATCAATTGCAAGGTTGCTTTTAGTTCTGATGCATTGTCAGTGGCATTACGCATAGCGAGCATTCTGGCAGCTTGTTCGCAAGCAATGTTTTCAATGACTGCACCATACATTTGCGATTCAATATAACGCGTTAAAATACGTTCTAATAATTTTTGTGCATCATCGGGTTCATAAATGTAGTCCCAATGATGTGAAATTTGTTCTGATTCTGCTGGTACTAAGGGCACAACTTGTAAAATTTTTGGCTCTTGTCGCATCGTGCTCACGAAATTATTGGAGCAAATAAAAATGGCATCGACTTCACCGGTTAAATACGCATCCAGCATGACTTTGACGACACCGATTAAATCAATGAGATCGGGTTTATCGCCAATATCTCTTTTATGTGCAATGACATCACCACCCATGCGTTTGAAAAAGGCCATGCCTTTGCCGCCAACCACTGCTATTTTGACTGTTCGGCCGGTATCAATATCTTGTTTAACGCATTTAATGGTTTCTTTTAAGAGATTATTATTTAAGCCACCACACAAACCACGATCGGTTGTCACCACAATATAACCGACAGTTTTAATCTCACGTTTTTCCATAAATGGATGCCGATATTCAGTGTGCCCGAGTGCAATATGGCTGATCACTTCCAGCATTTTTTTAGCATACGGAATGGCTCTTTTCATGCGATCTTGCGTTTTACGCATTTTGCTCGCTGCGACCATTTCCATTGCCTTTGTGATCTTGCGCGTATTGATGACGCTATTAATTTTAAGGCGTATCTCTTTTGGGCTTGGCATGATTTACATTACTCCCATGCTTTACCAACTTTAAATGATTCGATGATCTTGCGTAATGTCGCAATAATTTCATCGTTTAGTGCACCCGTTTTTGTGATGTTAGCCACAAAATCAGCGTGATTGGTGCGTAAATCACTCAATAAATCATGTTCAAATTGTGCGATACGATTGAGTGGCACATCGTCTAAATAACCTTGATCTGTCGCAAATAGAATGGTAGCCATTTCACCGACAGGAAGGGGCACATATTGTTTTTGTTTCATCACTTCGGTGATGCGCTGGCCACGTTCAAGTTGTTTACGAGTTGCTTCATCTAAGTCAGATAAAAATTGAGAAAAGGCAGCAAGTTCTCGATATTGGGCGAGTGCAAGACGCACACCGCCTGCAAATTTCTTAATGATTTTTGTTTGCGCAGCCCCTCCGACACGGGATACGGATAAACCCGCGTTAATAGCAGGCCGTATGCCTGAATTAAATAAGTCGGTTTCCAAGAAGATTTGGCCGTCGGTGATTGAGATCACATTGGTCGAGACGAATGCAGAAACATCCCCTGCTTGTGTTTCAATGACAGGCAGCGCTGTAAGCGATCCAGTTTTATCTTTGACTTTGCCATTCGTGATTTTTTCAACATAAGTCGGATTCACACGACAAGCGCGTTCTAATAAACGTGAATGCAAATAGAAAATATCGCCAGGATAGGCTTCACGACCTGGTGGACGACGTAATAATAATGAAATTTGACGATAAGCCCATGCGTGTTTGGTTAAATCGTCATAAATAATTAAGGCATCTTCGCCTTGATCAAGAAAATATTCGCCCATGCTGCATCCAGCATAAGGTGCAATGTATTGCATTGCAGCAGGGTCAGATGCACCGGCCACCACCACAATCGTGTGTTTCATGGCGCCGTGTTCTTCTAGTTTACGCACCACCGCGGCAACGGATGATGCTTTTTGACCAATGGCGACATAAATACATTTAACTCCAGTGTCGCGTTGATTGATGATGGCATCCACAGCGATTGCTGTTTTTCCGGTTTGTCTATCACCAATGATTAATTCACGTTGACCACGGCCAATTGGTACCATGGAGTCAATGGCTTTTAACCCTGTTTGTAATGGTTGTGAAACCGGTTGACGATAAATCACGCCAGGCGCTACTTTTTCAACTGGTGCAGTTTTTGTCGCTTTAATTGCACCTTTACCATCGATGGGGTTACCGAGTGCATCAACAACACGTCCGAGCAATTCAACACCGACGGGTACTTCTAAGATACGGCCTGTGCATTTCGCGATTTGCCCTTCTGACAAATGTTCAGCTGAACCTAATACCACAGCACCCACTGAATCACGTTCAAGGTTAAGCGCAAGACCGAATGTGGATGTGCCGCCTGAACCAGCTTTGCCATCCTCATCCTCACCAATAAATTCAAGCATTTCACCTTGCATGACATCACTCAACCCGTGCAGACGGACAATACCATCTTTCACGCTGATGACAGTGCCTTCGGTGCGTACTTCTGGTTTTAAATCAAAATGGGCTATACGCTCTTTAATAAGTTCACTAATTTCAGTTGGACTAAGTGATTTGACCTGCATAATAAATTACCTTAACGTAAATTCAAGTAAACGATTTAATTTGCCGCGTAACGATCCATCGATGACTTTGTTATTAATGTAAATAACAGCGCCACCTAAGATGGAAGGATCTTTTTCACAATGAAGTATGACTTCTTTTTTAATTTTCTTAGACAGTTGCGCAACTAAGTTTGCTTTAAATGTATCAGATGCATCAACTGCAGTGACAAGACGCACCTTAGATTTTTGCATATAGTCTGTCAACAACTGAGAAAACTCATAAGCAATCTCTGGTAAGCAGATCGTACGTTTATTCTGGATGATCAGGCGCAAAAAATTGCGGCGTGCATCATTTAAGAACGTGCCTAAGATGCTTGTCAGCACTTCCTTTATTTGTTCAACGCTTAACAATTCAGCGTTTAAAAGCGAATACAGTTTCAGATCATCAATAGTTGCTGCTGCATTATTCAAGAATAATTCCCATGCCGGCAAATCATGCTGCTCTTTTGCATATTCGAAAGCAGCTTCTGCATAAGGACGCGCGATTGCTAAGTGTATGGCCATAAGTTAGATCTCATCAACCAATGCATTTAAGAGTTCATCATGCGTTTTTGCATCAAGGTCATGTGCAATGACTTTTTCAGCGCCGGCAATGACTAAGCTTGCGAGCTGTGCACGCAGTGCATCTTTGGCTTTGGCAACTTCACGCGCAATTTCGCCTTGTGCTTGCTCAATAATACGATCACCTTCAATGCGAGACGTGCTTTTGGCTTCTTCAATTAATTTTGCCGAATTTAAGTTGGCTTGATCAATGATGCGTTGCGCGTCTTGTTTGGCATCGCGAATAATGGCGAGCACCTTATGTTCAGCCATTTCGAGTTCACGTTTACTGCGTTCAGCCGCTTCAAGTCCTGCCGCAATTTTCTTTTCGCGTTCGTGTATTGTTTTGGTGATCGGCGGCCACACGTATTTCATGGTAAACCAAACCAATACAGCAAATGTTAGCATTTGACCAAATAAAGTTGCATTAATATCCATCGTGTTGCCTCAACTATTTAGGATACTTAAACACCTGTTGGCGTTCTCAGAATATTGATAGCTGCGACCAATACTTTGTTTTCAGAGAAGTAAATCATAAGGCCAATCGCAACAGAAATGGCGACGAATGCATCAAGCAAACCGGCCATAATAAACATGCGCATCATGAGCATAGGAGCGAGTTCTGGCTGACGAGCAACGCCTTCTAAGAATTTACCGCCAAGCATACCAAAGCCTAATGCTGCGCCAATTGCTGGTAGCGCAATTAATAACGCAACAGCAAGGATAGTGTAACTCTGAATTTGTCCAACAACACTTGCGATTTCCACGGGAACCTCCTCTTTTCAGTTCAAGTTAGTAACAAAATTAATGGTTTTCATGAGCCATACCGAGATAAATAATGGTTAACATCATGAATAAAAATGCTTGCAAGGTAATCACAAAAATGTGAAATATGGCCCAAATAGCGCCAGGTGGCCATTGTACCCACCAAGGCATGATCGCGATCAAAATAAATATTAATTCGCCAGCAAACATGTTGCCAAATAACCGCAAGGATAAGGTCAAAGGTTTGACACATTCTTCAATGACGCGAAAGATAATGTTAACGGGAAAAGCATAAATGCCAAATGGAAAAGAGAGTAATTCTTTAAATAAGTGGCCGCGTTTGACTTTAATGTTGAAGAAAATAATCAAGAAAAACACTGACATCGATATCCCAAATGTGGCATTTGGGTCAGTGGTCGGCACTAACTTAAATTTGTGCATACCGAATAATTCTAAAAGACGGGGAAAAAGATCAAGCGGTAATAAATCAAGCGCATTCATGGCAAATACCCACAAGAATATGGTTAGGGCAAGCGATGAGACAAACTTATTTTTCTTATGGAAAATTTCATAAACGGTATTGCCGACAAATTCGATCAAGAGTTCTGCAATACTTTGCATGAACCCTGGCACTGCTTGCATGCGCGTTGCAATCAAGCGCAAACCGCCAAATAAAATGATACCAAGGACAATGGATGTGAGTAACGTATCGACATGTAGTGTCCAAAACCCACCACCTTCGCCAAACGACATGGTTTGCAAATTAAACGAAAGATGGCTTAAGTGGTGCTCAATATACTTTTCTGTTGTCAATGCACTATCTGACATCTACACTTTTCCTCAAAATACTTATACTGGCTATCCAAAACAAAAAAGGACAACTTACGAATCCTATGACGATCCATAATGAATTGGCCGGCAGTTGTTTAACGGCAACGACCAGCAATACACTACGCAATATCAGTTTTACCACTTTGCCGATTACAAACCGGCCCATAAATTCACTGACGGCATTTAAGCCTTTATACCGTATAAATCGCCAGATAAATAATAGATCAGGCAAACTATACGCAATACCGCCCAACAAAAACGGCATGGCAGATTGTTGACCAAAGCAACCAAAGATTAAAGTGGACAATATTGATACACCGATCAATTGTCTTACAATAATGGCGTAGGCTTCGCTTTGGATACGTTGTTCAATGAGTCTAACCATAATAATGACTGATTGTCTTCCCATCAGTTTCGCGGAGTATATAAGAGGTGTGAACGAAGATCAAGCAGAACGTGATATCATTCTGGAAAAGACACCGGAACCTATGCTGCGAAGACAGCACATCTACCTTGCATAGTGATTAATAATTATCCATATTTCACTTTCAAGTGCTTTTAACTGATATATATAAGAATACTTATAGATGCAATTCTCTAAAGCGATTATGATGTGTCATCTAAAAATATACAGTTAATTTAATATTCAGTATGCCAACTAAAACCATCAAAAAATTATCTACCCTTCTTGAGCAAGGCCTCATTCAAGCAGCCGATTTGCCAGCATTACAGCAAGTCGTTGATCGTTTTGACTTAAGCATCACTGACACGATGCATGCCTTAATCGATAACAATAACGATCAAGATCCCATCAAACGACAATTTGTACCAAGCATGCAAGAATTAATCATTCAAGAGCAAGAGCTTGATGACCCAATTGGTGATTCAGCGCATGAAGCTGTAAAAGGCATTATCCACCGCTACCCTGATCGCTGTCTTTTTATGCCCGTGCAAGTGTGTGCGGTGTATTGTCGTTTTTGTTTTCGGCGCGAGCAAGTGGGAGGCGCACAAAACACTCTGACTAAAGATGAGCAAAACACTGCTTTTCATTACATTGAATCTCATCCTGAGATTTGGGAAGTGATCTTAACGGGCGGCGATCCATTGATTTTAAAACCGAGTATATTACAAACAATTTTACAACGTTTAAATGCCATCTCGCATGTTGAAGTTATTCGCATTCACACGCGTATTCCGGTGGTGGACCCTGCCCGTATTACAAAAGACTTGCAGAATGCCTTTTCCATCGATAAAGCATTATATGTGGCGATACACGCAAATCATGCCAACGAATTTTCACCTGCAGCAGTAGCTGCCATTAAAAAATTAGTCAACGTTGGCATTCCACTCATCAGCCAAACGACTTTATTAAAAGGCATTAATGATGATATTCATTCATTAACTGATTTAATGCGTACTTTTGTTAAGAACAAAATCAAACCGTATTATTTGCATCATGCGGATTTGGCGAAAGGAACATCGCACTTTCGCACCACCATTCAAGAAGGACAAGCATTGGTGCGACAATTACGTGGCCGAGTTTCTGGTTTATGTCAGCCTATTTATGTGCTGGATATCCCTGGTGGGTTTGGTAAAGTGCCAATCGGCCCACACTATATTCATGCTGATGATCACCAATGTTGTATCGAAGATTATGAAGGCGTGATGCATGCATATGAGTAATCCTATACCTTCTTCTG
>Ga0207073_1075_pt1 | contig 22237 bp, 32 predicted proteins | sample Alteio_BWMinHeat_65_FD_153575 | JGI IMG/M metagenome (GOLD analysis project Ga0207073, IMG submission 153575) | Enriched cells from forest soil in Barre Woods Harvard Forest LTER site, Petersham, Massachusetts, United States -... | ecosystem: Environmental > Terrestrial > Soil > Temperate forest >...
TTGCCCTTTGTATCAAAATCATTAATTGTTAGTATTCTCAATGTCGTTTCTATTCTTGATGTAGTTAAAATCTTTTAGTCACATTCTTCGTGTTACCGATCTTTTGTGGGTCTAGTTTTCTGTTCCAAATCACAAGATCGGTTATTATCTAAACTAAATAAAAATAAAAAAACTCGCTAGGAATTATTGATTCGCTTAGCCAGAATTGCTAGTTGAACCAGTCTTTGTATTGCATGCTGCTACTGCATTATAGTATGTAGACTGATCGCCATAGATGGTCTGGTAATATGCTCCCCATGCTTGACCGTCGCTACTCCACATGGTCTCTCTTATGGACTCTATACTGGAATCTCTTGCTGCTGCCGCACTCCATATGGAATGAGCCCTCTCAGATGCTGCTTGGTATAGACTCGTATAGTATTGGGAGTATGCTGTACCCACAGTATTGGCATATTGTGTTCTATCAGCTGCAATCTTGCTTGGATTGCCCTTGTCTGTTTGAAGTGCAGTCTTCAAGGTTGCTTGTGCTGCTGATACTGTATTCTTTGTTGCTGTGAGGTTTGCCTGTTGACCATTCTTGTATGTAGTCTCAGCAGCTTGTGCTGCTTGCTGGTAAGTTGTTTTGGCTTGCTGTTCTGCTGTTTGATCAGTTTGTTTTGCCTGCTGTATTGCAGAGTCGCGTGTTGTCTTGGCGCTCTGTAATGCTGTCTGATAGCTTTGCTTTGCAGCCGATGTGCAACTATTAGTCTGGCTGTTCGAAGTTGCTGTGCTATTCGAAGTTGTTGTGCTGTTAGCCTGCTGTGCAGCGGCATAATCTAGGTGAGTCACAAAACTACATAGTAATACAAACATGGTTATTCCCACTGTAGTCTTGAGCCCGATTCTTGACTTGCCTTGCAGTTGGCTTGATCCGTAATTCATTTGATCTCTCTAATGTTTGATGATATAATGGGTTGCGTAACATGGTTAAGTTATCTTTGTTAAGCAATTCTTTTAAGATTAATCTAAACACGTCAATAGAATGACTATTGGGGCAACTGCGGTTTTATTGTCTATTCTGATTCTCACTGTTGCTAATTTTGCTGTAGTCAATGATGGTTCTTCATTATTCAAATCTGTATATGCACAAACTCCAGATCCTGGAGCAAGTCCTGATGATCCACTTGCTGGGGACAATTCTACAAACTCTGGTATGCCGTCTGATAATTTTACAGATCCAAGTATGACAACTGACAACTCTACCGACTTGGGTCCAACACCAACTGATCCATCTGCAGACTTGGGATTGCCAGCTGATAACACCACAAGTAGTGTCGCAGATACTTCTAGCTCATCTACTCCGTCATCAAACTTGGCATCTAATGCCGCGGTTCCAGAATTTGGTCCTCTTGCATCAATAGTGCTTGTCATTTCCGTATTGTCAATTCTAGTCTTTTCTGCAAAGACAAAATTGAAATTCTAAGATCCTAAAACTTTCACAATCTGTAAATCCATTATACCAGTGCTCTGATTTTAATATGGTCACATGTCATGTAACGATGCAGATGTTTGTATCTAGGAGGAATTTTTTTGCAGAACTGGATCTTTGACATACGAAGTAGAACATTCTTCTTACTGCTACTAGCTTTTCTAATTCTACTTTCTCTTGCTGTTACCAAAGCCGTATTTGTCTATGATACAGGATTTGAAACCGCGCTTTCAAAACTTGCAGGAAACCAAGCAATCGATCTTACAATGGATGTATTTACAGAGCTTGGTTGGGTCTTGTATCCAATATTTGTAAGCATCATACTGTTTATCATAAAAAGGACAAGGCGCCTTGGGCTTGTTTTGCTGCTCTCACTGTTGGTAGGCAGCATGGTTGTGGCATACATGAGGTGTTATACGGGATATGAAAAGCCAGCACTTGACTATCTGGGGGCACACTTGGCATTAAAGTCGGGTGCAGATGTGGGTGTCCCATGTTCAATCGAGGGCACGTTTCCAGCAGGAGCTACGATGCGAACCACGATATTTGCATTTATCATTGGATATGCATTATCTAAAAGATTTCCACGAGGATGCTATCTTTTGTGGATATATCCAGTAACGGTATCACTGAGCAGATTATACTTGTTGCAAGAATATCCATTGACCATACTTGCTGGAGTAGTTTCTGGAATCTTGATTGCAAATATAATATCTAAAAAATTAAAAATAGAACTAATCTTTGATAAATCAAAAACCTAATTCTTGCATGACCCTTGAGCTTATCAGAACCATGGCATAATGATCTGCATCATGACTGTATATCCAGTATCTTACATCGCGTTCTTGTTTTGCTTTTCTTAATCCAAAGTTGAGCTCATTCATAATTGTAAAACCTATTTTCTTTGCAGATTTTTGCTCCTTTGTCATGATTACTCTAAATGCTCCTTTCTGTGTTGCAAAACCAAGTTGCACCATTTGTGCTGCTATATCTGGAGCTTTTCGTTCATCTTCGATCTGAAATGATTGGGCAATTGGTAGCTGCGATGGATGAAAATCCATGATTTTGGTGCATAGTTGCTAAATAAAATCTAGTTGGTGACACTTGATACATGTCAAAAATTTGCTAAAAAGATCAAAAATATGTTGAAAATTTTAACTCATATGTCAAATACTGATCATAACAAAAACTTAATCGATTACAAAGGCTCATAATCGCATGGCATCACTTGAGGCACTATTAAAATCACACAGTATGAAAAAAGCATCAGTATCTAAACTACGTAAACAGATTGAAAATAAACTAAAAATGGCTGTTTCTAAAAAACGAAGATCTTCATCAGGTCTTATTGCGCTTGAAAAGAAAAAGGAAGACCTGACAAGGGCCAAGGACCATGCAATGCAGCTCCTAAACCAACACTTGTCCCAAAAGGCAAGTATTGACAGGCTAAAGATTGCAGCAGAAGGCAGGTTGCAGCAGGAACAGGACGCAAAAGACCAGGCAACCCAGCAAAGCGAGTATGGTTCTGAAGACAAGAACGCAGTCGCTGAGAGGCTAAAGTATATTGATGAAAAAATTGCCGAATTACATTCTGAATTAAAGGAACGAGACTCTGTTGGAGCAAGACTTGACAAAGCAATTGAATCAAGCCAAAAGGAAAAAGTCAAGATTGAAGACCAGTTGAAAAAACAGGTCCATGTCAAGCCTGGCCTGATTGAGCAGCTAAAATCTGCAACAAAAGAAGAGTCTGTGTTAAGACCAAAGTTTGAATCATTACTAAAACTTGAAGCACAAGCAAGCAGTGCACTGGCAGTAGTTCAAAAGAAACTGGCAGAACTTGCAGCTATTAGAAGAAAGAAACAAGCAGCACAAGCTGCAGCAAAACGAAAGAGAATGGCAGCACTTGCAGCAAAGAAGAGACAAGCAAAGGCAAGACAAGCGGCACTAGCAAGAGCAAGAAAAGCAAAGGCAAGAAAAGCAAAACGAAAGCCTGCTAAAAAAGCAAAGTCTGGCTCAAAAACATCCAAAAGAAAAGTTGCAAAGACTGGCAAGAAAAGACCAACTAGAACTGCCAAAAGAAAAACATCTAAAAGAAAAGCAACAAAGAAAAAATCTAGACGCAAGTAGAATTCCTACGCTTAATTAATATTGAATTAATTTTTCCGTAACGTTATTGTCTCTTCCTCAACGTATTGTTGTAGAAATAACTGAAATGCCAATTCTCAAAAATCCCACTCTTATCTGCGGGTTTCCTGGTAGTGGATATGTTGGAAAACTTGCAATTGATCATATGATTGAAGAACTGCACGCAATTCCGTTTGCAAACATGTTTTCATCATCATTTCCGCCGCAGGTGTTGATTCAGCCTGATGGAACAACTGACTTGATGAAAAATACATTCTACTATTCAAAGGGTGAAGCAAACGATCTGGTACTATTAAGCGGAGATGCACAACCTGTAACACCTGAGAGCGAATATGAAATGGCAGAAGAGATTGCAAAAATTTGTGAAAAACTTGGAGTAAAAACAATCTATACTCTTGCTGCATACATCACGGGGGCTTTTTCTAAAACTCCCAAAGTTTATGGAACAAGTACAGTTCCACAAATTGTAAAAGATTTTCAAAATCATGGAATATCATTAATGAATAACGGAAGCATAACTGGCATGAATGGACTCATCATCGGTGTGGGTAAACGAAAAGGAATTACAGGAATTTGTCTACTTGGGGAAACATCTGGATATGTTGTTGATGCCAAGGCATCAAAAATTGTACTTGAAACACTGGTCAAGATGCTTGACATCAAACTTGATCTTGCTGGAATAACAAAAAAAGCACAAGACACTGAACATCTTGTAAAAACAATTGAGGAACAAATGGGACAACGATCTGGAGTAGATTCATTACCAATGCCTCAGCATGATAAAAAACTGGGGTATATCAGCTAATGAAAAAACGTGGACCGATAGTTGCAATTGCTGGTGCAGTAATGATTGTGATGGCTGCATCAATTGCATATTCCGTATTACCCAGCATGCCGTCTGGTAGTGGAGGCGGGGATTTCTTTCCATCACCTGAAAGTCTGTTTGATAGTGTATCTGATAAGGTAACAATTGATGCAGGAAGTACATCCACTTTTTCGCATACTGTAAGCGCTGCCAAGATACCTCTGATGTGGGGTGTTCACATTGTGGATTATACCCCTGATGATTCTGTAGCAATTTCAATATCGAATATTTTTGGAGACAAGTTTGGCTCGTTTGAAGAAAACGACCCGATTTTCATAAAATCATTTGACGTGCCAAAAGAAGATACGTACAGCTTTACTGTGGAAAACAAAGGCAAGGCACCAATCACAGTAGTAATGCTGTTTACAGAAAATCCTGAAAAGTCAAAGGCACTAACTGACCCCAACTCGCCGTTTGTCAAGAACATACTTCCATTGGCAGAAGCAGGCTTTCTACTAATCATTGGAATTATTGTACTAATTGCAGGTACAATACTTGGTATAGTAGATTGGAGAAAGGGAAAGAATCAGTCTAGCAGATATATCTAGAATTCTATTACGACTAGTTTTCCAAACTTTCCTACATTGAGTGCATTTTCGCCTCTGAATGTGGAAATATATCCATTTTCGATTCTTACTTTGGAACCTTGTTTTACCATCTTTATCTGAGCGTCCCATAGGCTAAGCTTGATCTGCCCGGTTTCATCTTTTAGTTGTGCATCTGCAACCTGAGCTTGTCCACCAGTTTTGAGGTTGACAGTTCTTGGTTCGCTAATGCTCTCGATTACACCTTCTATTGGCTCTAGCTTGTTCTGTGGTCTGTTCAGTTGGTCTATGCTTGGCATTTGAGAAAATTTTCCATTCTCAAATAATAAGTGTTTTGATGAGGACTCTTGGAAATAACTCGAGGTTTGTAGATGAAAATTTTATCTTGTGTATTTTTGGGATCTATTTTTTGGTTCTAGTCATCTTGTAACTTTCAATTGCAGTGACCACAAAGGCTGCTGCAAACAAACCTAGTGGCATTGACAACCACATTGCCTGTCTGAAAAATGCAAGATTCACAGTTTCTGCAGTAAGGATACACGCACTTTCTGCAGTAACTAGAATGTAAAGGCTGGTCTTTATGATATATTTTAGATTTGGCAACTCGTACAAGTGTGGAACCATCTTCATTCCAATCCAACAATAGCTAAAGGTATTTTTCAGATTTGAAACAAGACTAATTTTACTTCCTTGTTCTATGGCAGAACAGCACGCACCCAAACCTTGTTTTGAACTATATCTTCCAAGAATGCTACAAAATGTAGTCAGGCTTGCAAGACCATAACCAAGTGTATACGACATGATTATTCCAAATAGATCATGATACCCAAACAATACAAATGAAATTCCTTGTCCTACCTGGGATGATAATATGCACAGTACTATAATTCCGATAGCAGAAGGGTATGATTTTTTGACTTGATTGAAAAAGAACGTAGATTTTTTTATTTGTGGTGCAGGTGCACAACAACAGGTTCCTGTGGGACAAATTTCGCACATGGATTCTTCGGTGCACTTGCAGTCAGTACATGAGCAGTTTTGCAACGTGTGTTATACATGCAATTAAACTATTAACACTTTTGGGTTGTGACTCTCTTCTGTATACTAATAATGAATAAAAACAATGAATGTATACCTAAATGAAATGTTGGACGAAAATAAAGTAAAACAAATCATTGAAGAAGAATTTCAAAGACTGGTAAAAGAAAATCCAAACGGAGTCAATGCTTCTATCGAAGACAGACTACAAGCATTAGAAAACAAATTGGAAGAAATACAAGAAAAATTAGGAATCTGAATTCGTTATAATCTTGTGATGATTCTATTTGGAAATTATCTGACCTTTTAGCCACTGGGCAATCTGTTTTGTTGCCTCGTTGTGTGACATGTCAATTATTGGCAAGAGTACATTATTGGTATTGTTCTTCAGGTATTGCTTGTACTGTGGCATCTCGGTGTATTCAATTGCAGCAAAGTGTATTTTTCCCTCAATCTGGTCCTTGATTATTTCCTGTGTTGGAGGAAATCCCTGCGGTTCGTATAATATTCCGTCTGCCCAACGTGCAGGTGGTGCAGAGCTACCAAGGGGAACATTGTTGGTCTTGATACTCAGAAAATCTTCAATGCTATTGACTTTGACTAGCTCATGAATTATTATCTCGTTTATTGGCTGGTGCCTGATTATTACCATTACTCTAAAGAATCTAGTGCATCATTTAACAGATCCGATTTTATCTTTGCCTTGTTCTAGTATGACTGTAAAACAAGAATAATCATTACAACTGTAAATGCAGTAAAAATGGAACCAATTCCTATTGCCAACTTGGTGTTTCTGTGCATGTTTTTTCCTGTCCCATTTCTCTAATTTAAGACATTACATGCGCTAGAAAAAATCCCTAGAATCTAGTTTTCTGATATGGATAACTTGATCAGATTTTAAATAAGGTGACTATGGATTCAATTCCATGAGTGAGCAGCCAAGACAGTTTTTCAATTTCTCATTTTTCAAGGTAGATCCCAAATGGAGATGGATGGCAGACCTTGCAAAAGAAGAGTCTGCAAAGGAAGTTGAAATTGTACTCAAAAATTCACAGATAAAATTCAGGACATATTCTACTCTGGGTCTTCGTGACGATGCAGAATTTTTGTTCTGGTTTGTATCTGATTCTGTTGAAAAAATCCAGGATGTTGTATCAAAACTGTACCTTACAGTCTTTGGGAAATACATTGTTCCAACTCATGTTTACCTGTCCAGCACAAGGCCTTCCATGTATGCTAATGCTCCTGCACCAAAGGGTTGGCTTGGTGGTGAAGAGCAGAAAAAATATGTCGTTGTATACCCTTTCATAAAAACAAGAGAATGGTATCTTCTTCCGCTTGAAAAAAGAAAAGAGATGATGGCAGAGCACATTCAGGTGGGGCACAAGTACCCAGAGGTCCAGCTAAACACTTCCTATTCATTTGGAATCCATGATGAAGACTTTATGCTTGCATTTGAAACTGATACCTTGCACAAGTTCCAAGATCTGATAATGGACCTAAGAGAAACTCGTGTCAGTGGATATATTGCAGTGGACACACCAATGATTGTCTGTGTCAAAAAAGACATTGTTCCTTTGATTAGGAGCCTTGGATGATGAAGGCGCTAAAAGAATGGGCTACAGTAATCACTGCACTTGAAAACGGAGACCAAACAGTTTTGCTAAGAAAGGGAGGAATACTTGAGACAGTTTCTGGTTTTCAAGTTGAGGATAGAAAATTTGCTCTTTTTCCGACATATGAACACCAGGATAATTCTTCTCTGAAATCACAATTTTACAGGTACTTGGCAGATGTGAGAGAACAAAAACCACGTGATGGTTTCAATAGGATTACATCTTATGCCGAAGTTCTTGCAGAGCATGATCTCTCATCGATGCAAACAATTGAAAAATTATCCGACTTTCACATCTGGAGCGAGTCTTACATGGTAGAAAGAATGAACTGGATGCCGCAAAAACCAATGACTGCAATATTTCTCAAGGTGTACAAGATTCCACCGCTAGAGATCCCAGTTCTTCCAGAATATCACGGTTGCAAATCTTGGATAGAATTAAATGCCAACCCAGGGCCTGGATCAGCTGTTTTAAATGAAACAGACTTGGAACAAAAATTATCAGAGTTTAGGAGTATTGTAAATTGAAATATAGAAAACTAGGAAAAAGCGGAATCGAAGTATCTGAAATAGGATTTGGCGCATGGACACTTGGACTTGACTGGTGGGGCAAAAAAATTGAAGATGATGAAGCAAAAAGAATGCTCAAGCGTGCATTTGATCTTGGAATAAATTATTTTGAAACAGGCGACATTTACGGAAGAGGTAAAAGTGAAAAGCTAATCGGTGAAGTTTTCTCCGGAATGCGAAACCAAGTTGTACTGTCAACAAAATATGGTTATGACATTTATGCTAATGAACAAGAACAGATAGGCCACAAGGAACTGCCACAAAAATTCACAACTGAATTTACTGACTTTGCCCTGAAAAAAAGCCTTGAACGATTACAAACTGATTATGTCGATGTCTATGGATTACACAATCCAAAAATTTCAACTATACGGGATAAGAAAATTTTCGATTTTCTTGACAAAAAAACAAAGGAAGGAGTAATCAAAAGTTACCAGATTGCATTGGGTCCTGCAATAGGCTGGACACAAGAAGGACTCGAATCAATGAAGATAACAAATGCATCCGCAGTGCAAACTGTCTATAACATTCTTGAGCAAAACCCAGGAAATACCCTCATTGAGGAGGCAGAAAGGAACAATGTCGGAATCCTAGTTCGGGTCCCAGATGCTTCTGGTATATTGACAGGAAAGGTTACTGTAGACACCAAGGTCAGCGAAAAAGACCATCGTTCTGTACGAAGCGGCAACTGGATACAAGAGGCACTAAAAAAAGTGGACCAATTGATGCCTATTGCAAAAAGAAACGGACTGAACATCACAGAGCTTGCAATCAAGTTCATCCTGTCCCAAAAACCTGTCTCGTCTGTTCTGCCAACAGTAGTAAGTGAAGAAGAAATCGAGATGTTTTCTGCAATGTCTGATGGAAAATACCTAAGCGATGCCGACAAGAATGAAATAACTGGACTTTTCAACCAGTGGCCATCATATGATCTCAAGGCATCAGTACAAACTGCATAGAGTACAAATTTCTAAAATCTTGTAAAAATAAAACAAATTATATTCAAAGAAAGATTAACGAGAATCAATGGTTTCTACTCAAAAAAAGACATCAACCATGACATTTCGAATAGATGAAGATGTACTCAACAAACTCCGTTCTGAATCTGAACACAGGGAAACCAGTCTTAATACATTTGTCAATCACATCTTCAAAAGATACGTAGAGTGGGACATGTTTGAAGCAAAGGTAGGTATGATTCCAATAGCAAAACCAATCATTGTAGAACTTTTTGGAACTTTGAGCAAGGATCACATAGTTGACATGGCAAACCGCATTGGAAAAAACGTAGTACGAGATACTGCATTATTTATGCAAGGGGATTTCAATCTGGATTCGTTTATCTCTTGGTTTGAGGCAAGAATGCGCGCGTCCTCAATTGAAATAAACCATAACATAAAAAATAATGTCCACACATTTATCATCAAGCACGACCTTGGCGAAAATTGGTCATTATATCACACCACTGTACTTGGATTGATATTTCGAGAAGTTTTGGAGAAAAAGGTTGATTTTGAATACAATTCTGGCATGATGTCGTTCAAGTTTACTGAATGAATAATTGCAAGTAATTGCAAGTGTTTGCAAATGAATTCAGTCTAATCGCTCTTGTTATATTTTACGACGTTACATCCTATCCATGCAAGTGCTACAACAAGGACGAGTCCTTGAAGGCAAAGATGCAGACAATATTTTAAAAATAATGTCAAATGACCAAGCCCTGAAGATACTTCGCTCTACGATTGACACACCAAAATCGGCATGGGATATCAGTACAGCATCTGCAATTCCCTTAACTCAGGTGTATCGATGGATACGAAGACTACACAATTCTGGGCTTGTACGTGTTTCAGGAGACACCAACGAATCTGGCAAAAAATTCTTCATGTACCAAAGCAAGGTGCATTCAATCAAGGTTACATTGATGCCTACTACTGAGACACTAGTTGAGCTCTCCTAGAATTATTTTATTATGCAGTGATCGGATCTTCGATATTAAACTCGTGCTCTACAAAATATTCCACTCGAGTTTTTTTGAATTCCCTTGAACTGAAAAGAATTCTATAATTTTCAACACTTACTTGTTTTTGAATCTCTTTTGCCATGTCCTCTGCTTCTGCAATTGACTTGCAATGGACCATTGAAAATACGCTGTATGGCCAGTCCTGGTATACAGGTCTCTGGTAGCAGTGGCTTATCTGGGGAAACGCACCCAGCTTGGCACCAACCTCTTCAATTCTTTCATCTGGAACTTGCCACACTATCATTCCGTTTGCAGTAAATCCTACTTCTCTGTGTCTTAGTATGGCTGCAAATCTTCGCATTATTCCAGTCTCTTCGTATTGTCTTACTTTATCGAGTAATTGTTCTTCAGTAATTCCAAGTTTTTGTGCAGATTTTAAAAATGGCCTTTCTACTATCTCTAGATCTTTTTGTAGTTCACGTATGTAATCTTTTTCTTGCTCTGTTGCAACAAACTTGGTATCTGTAATTTTCTTTTTCTCTTCTGAGGGTTTAATGTCAGATTTTTTTTCCTCTACCATCTCAAGCTTTACTCCTATCTTGAAGAGTTTGATGGTGGGAAGAAGCCTTGTCTTTTTAATTCCTGATAACTTTGAAAACTTGTCAATCTCTGTTTTTAGATCAGATCCCGGAGGAACTGCTAGGGTAAACCACAAGTTGTATTCATGGTTTCTTTCATAATTGTGACTAACACCTGGGTGTCTGTTTACTTGGTTTGCGATATGGTCTAATTTTTCTGGCTCTATTGCCATTGCAACAAGTGCACTCTTGTATCCTAGTTTTCGTGTGTCAAATATTGCGCTAATCTGTCTGATTATTCCTGCTTTTTTTAGTGCATCAAGTCTTTGCATCAATTCTTCATCTGTTAGACCAAATTTTTTTGCCATTACGCCATATGGCTTTGGAGTCAAAGGAAAAGTCCACTGGATCTCATTTAGAATCTCTTTATCCAGCTTGTCCATGTTACAGGAAAAGACCCGTCTTACAATTAAAAATGTTGCCTAGTTTCTCATAGAATCTATAAATAGCATTTCAAGTCAAGCGAGATCCATTGATAGTTGATCTAAATCTTCATGGAGATTTGGTGATTGTAGTGGGTGGAGGAAATGAGGGACTAAAAAAAGTAAACACTTTGCTGACCCAAGACTGCAAAATTCTTCTTATCAGTGATTCAACCAACAGACAAATTCAAAATTATGTCAAACAAAAGAAAATATCTTTTAGAAAAATAAGACTTGCCAACGCAAACTTTCTAAAAAAATACAAGCCGTTTATGGTATTGGCAACAACTGATGATAAAGAACTTAACCGTAAAATTGTAGAGCAAGCAAAATCAATGCGTTGTTATGCATATGCTGCAGATGACCCTGAAGTAAGTGACTTTGCATTTGGCTCTGTAATCAATATTGAAGACACTGTCCAGATTGCAGTATCAACAGGAGGAAAAAGTCCAGCAATGGCAAGAAAACTAAAACTCCAGGCAGAGCAGATCTTCCGTAAGGTAATAAAAAAAGAGGACATTTACCACATAAAATTGCAGGATTTTGCAAGAAAGGCAGTCAAGGATAAACTCCCGACATTTCCTGAACGAAAAAAGTTCCTCTATAGCGTCATGAATGACAATCATGTTAAACAATTAATACGAGACGGAAATCTAAAAAAAGCACAGAAGCGGGTTATGGAAATGCTAGGTGAACTAATCTGACAAGTGACGTAATAAACGCCAGAGTTACTTTTAGAAAGTCACCTATTCACATGCTGGAACGATTCACTTTTCCAGATCTAGATTCTGCATATGATTCATTTCTAAAGCATTCTGGATTGGAAGAATGTGTAATATTGCAAACCTGCAACAGGGTTGAACTTTTTGGCTGTACAAATTCTGCCGACCTTGGAAAAATAAAAAAGACATGGGCATCAGTTGCAGGACTAGAAGAAAATGCATTCAAAGAAAATCTTGAAATCAGCAAGGGAACTGATGCATACGCACACCTGCTCAAGCTTACCTCCGGTCTTGACTCTCTTGTGATAGGCGAAGAACAAATACTTGGTCAAATAAGAGATTCAATCAGTACTGCAAGAGGACGCAAAGCCTCTGGTGACAACCTCAACACTTTATTTGACAAGGCAATAAAAATTGGAACTCGTGTACGCCAAGCAACTGGAATAAGCAAGGGAAGCCTGTCTATTGGTTCAATGGCAGTAAACCTTGCAGAAGAAAACATTGACGACTTGAACTCAAAGCATATTTTACTAATTGGAACTGGAGAGGCAGCAAGCCTTGTTGCAAAGTCTCTCAAAAAAAGAGAGATTGATTTTCTTGTAACAAGCAGAACATTTGAGCGCTCAAAGGCTTTTGCAGAGACTGCAGGCGGAAAACCAATGCCATTTGAGCAAGCAACAACAAATTTCAAATCAATTGATGTACTGTTTGTGGCAACCACTGCACCATATTTTCTTGTCACATATGACAGGGTAAAAGAGGCAATGGAATCAAGAAAAGAGGGAATGCTGATAATGGATCTTTCAAATCCTCGAACTGTTGATGATAAAGTGTCCACAATAGACAAAATCAAAGTGATGAACTTGGACCAAATTGCAGAGATGGTAGAAAAGAACATGAAAAATAGAATGGGTCTAGTATCGTCCGCAGAGCATATAATTAATGAAGAATTACCTGTAGTAGAGGCAGCAATGAAAAGACTTGAGGTAGAACCTATTGTAACTAATGTCTTCAAGGAGATAGACCAAGCACGAGTAAAGGAATTGAAAAAGGCACTACAAATGCTAGGTGAAAAAGACGAGCAAAAAATACGAATTATTGACCAGATGACACAAGCAATTGTTGAGGATATCATGTCAATTCCAATGAATAATCTCAGAAAGGCCTCAGAGCAAGGAGATGCTGAAATTCTAAAAACTGTTACAAGACTCTTTGATTATAAGACAAGAGAGTAACAAATTATATTTGCTAAATAGGGTGTTTTGTGTATAATGTCTTTTCCTAATTTGAGACTACGACGTCTTAGAAAAACTGGTAAAATTAGGGAGCTCTTAGAAGAAGTAAGATTATCACCAAAGGATCTCATCTGTCCAATATTTGTCCAAGAGGATCTAAAATCCAAAATTCCTGGAAGCTCAATGCCTGGCATGGAGCGACTCTCACTTGGAGATGTAGCATCTGAGGTAAATTCTATTGCAGATTTGAAAATTCCAGCAGTAATGGTATTTGGAATACCGACACACAAAGATGATCACGGCACTTCAGCTTTTGATCAAAATGGAATTGTACAAAAAACAATTTCTGAAATAAGAAAAAATCTTGGAAATGATATTGCAATAATGGCTGATGTCTGCCTCTGTCAGTATACAAGTTCTGGCCACTGTGGACTGGTCAAAGGTGACAAGATAGACAATGATTCAAGTCTTGAAACTTTGGCAAAAGTTGCAGTAAGCCAAGCTCAGGCCGGAGTTGATGTTGTATCACCATCTGCAATGATGGATGGACAGGTAAAGGCAATCAGACAAGGTCTTGATGATGCAGGATTTTCTGACGTTGCAATAATGTCCCACTCTGCAAAACATCGCTCTTCGTTGTATTCACCGTTCAAAGACATGGCTCACTCTGCCCCACAGTTTGGAGACAGAAAGACCTACCAATTGCCATATACCAATCCAAAAGAAGCCATGAGGGAAGTAGAGACTGACATACAAGAGGGAGTGGACATTGTCATGATAAAGCCAGCACTTGCATATCTTGACTTGATATCAATGACAAAAGAAAAATTCAATGTACCAATTGCAGCTTACAGCGTCTCAGGAGAATATGCCCTAGTCAAGGCAGCTGCCATGGCAGGATACATTGATGAAAAAGAGGTCACACTAGAGATTCTTACAGCAATCAAGCGTGCAGGTGCAGACATGATAGTAACATATTTCTCAAAGGGTGCGGCAAAAACACTCAACGAGAGATGAGAGAAGACCAAACATTTGAGATAACGCGTGCATATGACCTACTACCGCATGTAGTTGGTGCAAGCTGGGCCTCAATCTGGTTTAGGATGAATAAAATTTACAGGCCATCAAAAGAAGCATTTCGAGAAAAAGTTGCAGAATATTTTAAAATGCTAGAGCCGCTGACAAACGCATTTCCACAAGAGGAACAATTCAAGGACATGATTGCTTATATCAAAGAAAAACACGCAGACGAGATTAGAAGAATTTTGACTGGAAACAACTCTGAGATTGAAAAAAGATACAAGCGATACATCGATTACGGCTAGATCTCTTTTTTTAATTCATCTAGAAACTTTTTCATTATCTTGATTCTTTTTCTTGCTTCTATTTTTCCAGTTTTTGTGTTCATTGTTTTTTCTAAAAGCAAAAGTTTCTTGTAAAAATGATCTAGCGTCCAACTTTTATCATCTGGAGAACGTTTTTTGCAAAATGGATCATCGGTATTATAAAATGGTCTATCTTCTGCACCTCCAACTGCAAAAGTCCTTGCTATTCCTATTGCACCAAGTGCATCAAGTCTGTCTGCATCTTGGAGTATTTTTCCTTCTAGTGTCTTTGGAGTGGCTCCTCTTGAAAAACTATGATCCCTTATTGCATCTGCAATGATATTTCTCTCATCTTGAGTGAAGTTATATTCTTGTAGAATCTTTCTTGATTTTTCTGCACTCTCAAGTGACGAATTCTTTGAGCGAGGATCAGATTTTGGATATGAGACGATATCATGCAATAAAACTGCAACAGTTATCATTCTGATACTTGCCTTTTCCTTTCTTGCGATTAGAGTTGCATTTTTGAGAACTCGTGTAATGTGTTCAAAATCATGAGCAGCATCATTTTTTGCAAGTTGTTTTTTTACCTGCTCTCTTAATTTTTCAAACTCCAATTTGGTCTTTGATGCAAATTCATTTTATAAATTGAGATCTTGTAGGTGTGTCCCTGCCTGGATGAGAATTTAGGAAATATCGACACCAAAAGGCAAATAATTCCAAACATTTTGATCCTAGATCCCAGTTATGCAAAAAATGACCTGCAAGTACAATATATTTATAAATTAAAATCACGTACAGAATATGTGAGCACTAAAGCGTGGAAGTGTTATCGTTGCAACCTGACCTTTACAGACGAATCCCACGCTGCATTGCATGAAGATCTATCAAAACACAATGTAACCGAAATACAGATAGTAAAAGTATAGAAACTAAAACGAAATTATATCATTTGAGGTCTAGCTGAAAAACAAATGTCATACCATAATATTTCCAAGATGAATTTTGAGGTCTCCGAAGATCAGAAAATTTTCCTTGATAAAATAGACAGGGTATGCAAATCTATACGCGATTATGAAACTAGATGTTATCTTGATGAGAGACTAAACGACAGGGTTATCCCAGAATTTGGGGAGATTGGAATGCTTGGATGCCCGATATCAAAAAAGTATGGAGGTCTAGGATATGATGTACTGACATATCTTTTTGCAATAGAGCGAATTGGAAGGGAAGGAAACTCGCTTCGTACATTTTTCTCTGCACATGTATCCATTGGACAAATGGTAATACAAAATTGGGGAACAGACGAGCAAAAAAAGAAGTATCTTGTAAATACGACAAATGGAACCAGCATAATGGGGTTTGCACTAACAGAGCCTGATGCAGGAAGCGATCCTGGAAAAATGTCTACAAAATTCGAAGAGCGCGGTGACAATTACGTCCTTAACGGAACAAAGCACTGGGTGGGAAACGGGACATTTGCAAAGGTGATAACAACATATGCAAGAGGACCTGATGGAAAGATATCTGCATTTATTGTGGATACAAACTCAAAAGGTTTCACCGCTGAAGAGATGAAAAATAAAATGGGATTGCTTACGGTAAAAAATGCCGAAATTACTTTTGAGAACTGCCTTGTTCCAAAACAAAATCTTCTTGGAAAAATTGGAAATGGTATGAGTGTTGCTTTTAGTGCATTAATTGATGGAAGATTAAGTGTGGCAGCAGGTGCTGTTGGTGTGATGAAAGACTGCCTTGATGAATCAATTCGATATTCTCAAAAACGAGAACAACATGGCTCTGCACTTGCAAAAAAACAACTGATTCAGGAACATTTGGCTACCATGATTGTAAGCATTGAAAGTTCTAGGTGGCTTGTGTATCGAGCAGGAATGGCAAGACAAAAACTCCATGATTATGTCGAAGATCTAAAAGAAAAGGATGCAAATTGGCTAGATTCTCTTAACAGAGAAAACAAGGAATATTCTACACTGCGCAATAGAGCAGACAGGCTTGCAGCCATTGCAAAATTGCATGCCACAAATGCCGCCTTTGACTGTGCAAACAGGGCAGTCCAGGTGTTTGGCTCTTATGGATATCAAAAAACAAGCAGGGTGGCACGACACTTTCTTGATTCACGAGCAATTGTAATCTATGAGGGTGCAAACGAAGTGCTCAAACTAAAGATAGCTTCACTTGAAATGGGTGACAAGTATGATGCATACTAGGTTTTCATCAAAACTTTATGCATGATGTCAAGACCCTCGTTAATCTGTTCTTTTGTAATTATCAGTGGCGGTATTATTCTCATTGACTTTTGACCTGCCCCCAAAGTCAGCAAACCATGCTTGAATAGTTCCGTGAGTTTTTTATCACGACGCAGCGCAGAATCAAACTCCAACCCTACCATGAGTCCTAGTCCTCTTACATCTGTCACACCTTTTTTTCCTACAAGTTCCAGCAATCCATTCTTGAGTATGCGTCCCATCTTTGTAGCATTCTCAAGTAACTTGTCTCGTTTTATCACATCTATTACCTGTGAGCCAACTGCCATGTCAATTCTGTTTCCTCCTCCCCACGTGCTTGATAATACAGATCTTTGACCTGGATCAAATTTTTTGTTAAATGCGGTAGCTCCTACCTGTAATGCTTTTGCAGTACTCATTATGTCTGGTTTTATGCCATAGTGCTCAAAGGCCCACCACTTGCCAGTGTGACCTATTCCTGATTGGACCTCGTCTAAAATTAATGGAACACCATATTTTGTTGCAATCTTTCTTAGATTTGAAATGAATTTTTTGCTTGCAACATTGTACCCACCTTCACCTTGAATTACCTCAGTTAGGATAAACGCAGCCTTGTTTTCTTTTAAAATATTTTCTGCTACATCAATTTCTGGGTCATCGTCTTTTATGCAGAATTTAATTCTCTTTGATGGTAACTCTGGAAAGTTGTGTTTCTGGACAGGTCTGCTAAATGTAAAACTTAGTGCACCAAGCGTTCTTCCATGAAATGCCCCAATGCACGAAATCCCTGGCAATGGACCCATCTTTTTGTATGCAATTTTAATTGCATTTTCAACTGCTTCTGCACCACTGTTTATGAAAAATGTCTTGAAACCCTCTGGCAAAATAGTTGAAATATTTTCTGCAAGATCTGCATGTTCTTGACAGTAAAAGTCCTGCCCTGCTATTTTGTATGTGCCGTTTGATGCATACTGGGCAAGTGTTTCTATGATGTCTGGATGGGAATATCCTAAAGGACATGCACCAATGTTTGATGTAAAATCAAGATACTTGTTACCATCGATATCCTCGATGATGCAGTTGTGACCATGTGAGACAACAAGTGAATACATGAACGTCGAGTCATACGCATGTTTTTTCATCGTATCAATTACACGCATGGCTTTAGGTCCTGGTATCGTATCTCTTGTCTTCATCTTGTTATGATATAGAAAAATTTTCTAATAAACACTTGGCATGTATACCATGGGAGAAAACCATCGTGGATATGATGAGCCAAACCGTAAACAAAGACAGAGAAGAGAAAAAAAGAAAAGAAAAATGCAGAGGGTGGGATTTGAACCCACGAACCCCTAAGGGAAGGGATATCTTATAGAAGATCTTGAGTCCCTCTCGGTTGACCGGGCTTCGGTACCTCTGCAACGAGAGATCCCTTTACTGAATATATAACTGAAACCGTATCTGTACTGATTCTGGGATATTTTTTACTGCTCACTTACAATTTTTTCTGACATGGCAGGCATTGTATAGAAAAATTCATCCTCAAAGCCATAATCCTGCTTTCCAGTCTTTCTTAATGCTTCAAAATATCTCATGCAGTTTGTGTAAAACTCGTTTGATCTTGTCTGATTGTCTATTTGCATGCCATATTGATTAAAAAAATTGGGTTTGTATACCGATGTAAGAAATTTTAGACACTGTTATTGTCTTTTTTTTATTACTTGAGCACTTGGCCTTTCTAGGAGTCTGCAAGGCTTTCTACAAATTCTATGTGACTAGAGGCTCCCATACTATCTATGGCCTTCTCAATTTTGCCGTCTAGTCCGATGAGATATGTTATCCTTTTTGTGTACATGCCAAGGATGCCTATTGCATGGTACAGTGCGGCCACTTTCTTTCCCTTGTCAGTCAGTATCCTAAAGGGAAGGTCATGTCTTTGACAAAAATTTGTATGTGATTCTGTAGAGTCTTGGTTTATTCCAAAGATTTCATACTTGTCTGATATCTTTTGATAATAATTTTTTATTCCTTTCATTTCTGCAGTGCAGCCAGGAGTATTGTCTTTTACATAGAAAACCAATACAACTTTCTTTTTTCCAAAATAATCTGCAAGTCTTATCTTTTCACCAGTGTTTGATTCAAGTTCAAAGTCTGGTGCAGGATCGCCTATTTTCATATTATTTATCTAAAATTGTTATTTGGTATGAAAAATTTTTCTTATTCTGTAGTTTCTTGAATTCCAAGCCAAGAGTATCCTTTCTGTTCTAATTCATCAGCAAGCTCTTTTGGACCTTCTTTTATCATCTTTCCTTGTGCCATTACATGAACATAATCAAGCTTATCCAAGAACTTTAGAATTCTTGCATAGTGTGTAATGACGATTACAGTTGCATCTTTTCTTGAGACAGAACTGATTGCCTTTGCAACTGCTTGAACTGCATCAATGTCAAGACCCGAGTCTGGTTCATCAAGAATTGAAATTCTTGGTTGGAGCACTGCCATCTGCAAAACCTCTGATCTCTTTTTCTCTCCGCCTGAGAATCCCTCGTTGAGATATCTTGACAGGAAATCATGCTTTAATCCTACTTCGTCAAGATTTTTCTTGAGATAATTCTGAAACTCTCTGACTGTAAGAAAGACTTCTCTTTTTTCATCTGCAAGTGATTTGCTTAGTGCATTGTATGCAGTTCTAAGAAAATGGGAATAGCCCACACCTGCAACTTCTGTTGGATATTGAAACGCCAAAAATAATCCCTTCTTTGATCTTTCATCTGGTGAAAGGCCTAGTATGCTTTCTCCGTCAAGCAAAATGTCGCCCTTTGTAACCTCGTATTTTGGATGACCTAAAATTGTATATGATAATGTACTCTTGCCGGATCCGTTTGGACCCATGATTGCATGAACCTCTCCTGGACCTGTCTTGAGATTTACCCCTTTGAGAATTTCTTTACCGTCTCTTTGTACATGTAAATCTCTAATCTCAAGTATTGCCATTGTGAATCATGGATGCTTTTGGGTATATAATCTAACAAAAAATTAGCTTCATCTAATCGATTTATCAGTGTCTAATCTTCGTCAAGTTCCTTGTCTACTTTATCTTTTAATGCCTTGTACTTGGTAAACCTCTTGTTCCAATGCGAAAAGAAACGGTATTCCTTTATCGCAATGAATAGCAAGATTATTGCAAATACTATTGAGATTATGATGAATGTTCGTAGTCCGAAAAATATTGGTGCCACATGAGACCTGTCTCCTCCATATGGCTGCATCATTGGTAATTCTCTGATCACTGTACCGTTTTGGTCAACAAGTTGAAGATGCATTCCCGGCATACGATGCATACCTGTAAAGTTTTCATTAGGTTCTAGATGCTTTATGTTGTAATCTGGATGTTCAAGTAAGACTCCTCCCAAAATCAATGCAACAGGCCCGAAAAATAATGCACTTGCAATAAAAATCAAGAATAAACGTCTTGAACTATTAGTATGGGATAAAAGTTCATCCAAAATTTTCAAAATACTGTCTGACTCTTTCTTTGCGTCCTTGTCAGATGGAACTCCATTATTTCCAGATGGATTATTTTCAGGTTCTGACATTTACTAAAAACACTCCTGTTGCATTAAAAATGCTTCGCTAACTTTGTTCTTGATCACGTTTCTCACTCCTTGGGAAAATGTCCTCATATGGTTCCAGAATTAACTTGCAAAACTCTCTTCCTTTTTGTGTAACTGCATATTTTATTATTTTTTTATTTCCCCATGCCTGTTCTGCTCTGCTTATGAAGCCTTTTCTCTCCAAGCTTTCAAGAATATCCTTGTGTTTCATTAAATTCAAACCGCAATAGCTAAGAAGTGATGTTTGATTGAGTTCACCATGCTCTGTCAATTTTAATATGATGTCTTTTCTAATATAGACTCGGTCTCTGTATTCATGCGACAAGATTATTGTTCTGCCGTATAAATTACGTATTAAGCTTTTTACTTTAAACCTCTGAGGAAAATTGAGACTGACATCCTAGTACTTTTACCTTTCAGTAACAATGTTCACTGACATAGTTTCGCAATTTTTTATTAAGTAAATGTGCAATCTATGAATAATGAATACAAAAGACCTCGTCAAGAATCACAAGATGCTTGCAGTCATAATTGGTGTGGCAATCATTGCTACATTAGGAGTGTCAGCAGCATCTGCACAAGTTCAAGGAACACAAACTACACAACCCCCAACAATACAGGGTACAATCAACCTACAGCAGACAATAATGTCTAATGTACAGACAAAGTTCTCTACTGCATCTGATACTGCTGCATCAGCAGTAACAAATGGAAAAACCATAGGTGGAAGCCTGACTGTTGCACAAGGATATGTTGTATACAGCTTCAAGGTCATTGATGACAAGAATATGGTATATTCAGTAATTGTCGATCCTGCAAATGATAAAGTGTTGTATACCTCTCCTGGACATCAATTTGGAATGGGCGGTTTTGCAATGGGCGGCCAACATGGAATGATGAAACATAAATTCCACATGGGCGGTAATCCTCAAAGCTCATCTCCATCTGCACCTGGAACCACAAATCCTTCATCTGGAGACACAACTCCATCCGACGGATCACAATCCTGATCCAAAACTTTTTTCCTTTTTATAGTAAAATGTTTTTGAAAAATACTTTCTCCTTGAATAACAATGTTCCTTAACATTGTTTGATAAGCGTTTTATTCAAAACAACTGTAAAAAAATGATGGAGTCTGGGCTTGAGTCAATTCCAAATTTTGAACGTAAAATTCGTTCCCAAGAAACACTAGAGCACATTTGTGACATGATTCTTGACTTGGATCCTAATATCAGATTTGCAGGAATGATAAACAACAAAGGCAGACTTCTTACTGGGCACAAAAAGAAAGGAGTTCTGACTTCTACTACTACACAAGATCAAGAAATGTTGCTCATGGAGACTGCGCTAGGAGTACGAATGCGCAAAGAACATGATTCACATTTGGGATCTGTAGTTTTTACAATGTCTTATGGCGAGAAAATAGTATCAATGAATTTTCCCATAGGTGATGAAATCTTGTGTGTCTCTGCAGAAATAAAGATCAATCTTATGGTTGTGCCATTTCTAATACTGAAATTTTTGCAGACAAACTTGGATGAAAAAGTAGAATGACCGCAAAGAATTGCGATAATATGGTTGATAGAAAAAAGAATTTCAAGTGCAAGGAGTGTAATATGGAATTTGATGATCCTATACGACTAGAGAGACATTTCAAAGCAGCACATCCTGCAAAACATGATGGGTTTAGACAGAAATGGTATTGGGATAATTAACAAGTTGTACTACGAGATTTTTTGGCAAAAAACAAGTCAGGACAAAAATTTGCAAAATATTGTTAAACGAACTTTTCCAGTGATGAATTTTATATGATGCAAATCAAGCTA
>Ga0207073_1077_pt1 | contig 22083 bp, 28 predicted proteins | sample Alteio_BWMinHeat_65_FD_153575 | JGI IMG/M metagenome (GOLD analysis project Ga0207073, IMG submission 153575) | Enriched cells from forest soil in Barre Woods Harvard Forest LTER site, Petersham, Massachusetts, United States -... | ecosystem: Environmental > Terrestrial > Soil > Temperate forest >...
AGCTGCGACACATGAACCTTTACCATTTGTCCCTGCAACCGTAATAACAGGATTTGTGGGTCTTAAAAGATTCAATCTAGTGCCGATTTTAGCAACACGCTTTAAACTTAAATCAATTTCTTTCCCATGATGTGCCTTTATCCAAGCTAACCAAGCGTTAAGTGATCTATATTTACTCATTTTTTCCTCTAATAAGCTGTGTGATAACCCCTTTGAAACCACTGTATTGTCTGTGCAGAACCCGAGGAAAACAAGCACACCTTCGTTTTATCCACATGAGTACATGTTTCAACACAAGCCATGTCACGCTTATCCACAAGAATATACATCTGTAACCTAATGAATTTACTAAGAAATAACGTGTTTTCCACTGATTTTCCCTCCCTTATAAATAAAAGCTTCTAAATAAGGAATATATAAAATAATGTTATTTTATAAAGCGGAGCACTTTACGCAACATGAACCCAAGATAAACAATTTGACAATAAAACGAATGCTACCTATCATAAGCCCCCTGATAAAAAAGAATTTGAGTAGGAAGTGTTATGAAAAGAACATATCAACCAAGCGTTATTAAACGTAAACGTACCCATGGTTTTCGCGCTAGAATGGCAACTAAAAATGGTCGTGCTGTATTAAGCAGACGTCGTGCAAAAGGCCGTAAAGTTTTAGCAGTATAAAAAGTTAATGAATTCATTGACTTATCCGCGTAAATATAGATTAGTTACAAAAGCAGAATTTAAATCTGTTTTTGATAATGCACAAAAGATAAGTCAAAAACACTTATTGGTGTTATATAAACCAAACCAATATTTGTACAGCAGGCTAGGTTTAGTTGTTGCAAAACGTTTTGCAAATAAAGCTGTATCGAGAAACCGAATTAAAAGAGTACTACGAGAAAGTTTTCGACATTCCTTTGAAAACTTAAAAGGAATGGATATTATCATCATTGCTCGTTATCAATGTGATACATTAACAAAACATAAGTTACGAGAAGGTATCGACAAATTGTGGGAAAAATTAAAAACACATTCTTGAATAGCTTTTTATGCATCATAAAGATCTATCAATATTTTTTAAGTCCCTTATTAGGTCAGTGTTGTCGCTTTTACCCTTCTTGTTCAACTTACACTGTTGATGCCATTAAACAACACAATTTTTTGTATGGAAGTTTCTTAAGTTTAAAACGAATTTTACGATGCCATCCTTGGTGCCAAGGTGGATTTGATCCTGTACCGGAAAAACAAAAACATGTTAACCAAAATGCTTGATTATGTAAGATATTCTCTCTATATAACCTTAATTATTATTTCTGTTTTTCTTTATCAAGCGTGGGAAAAAGAACATCCCCAAGCCCAAACATCGATTAAAGAAAATAATGATGTTGTCTCCACAACAACAGCTTCAAATAACTATATTCCAGAGATAACACAAACTCCTGCTAAATCAGCGAATTTAACAAACACCGCACCAAACTCATTCGTTGCCACAAGCCAAAATATTATTCGTGTTACCACGGATGTGCTCAATGTTGATATCGATAGATTGGGCGGAAACATTATTCGCGTCACGTTGCCTGATTACAAAGAACAACAAAATTCCGTAGAACCATTTACCTTATTAAACAATAAAGCGGATACACGTTATATTGCACAAAGCGGTTTATTAAGTAACTTAGGTCCTGATACCACAAAAGGCCAAGCGCTTTATACAAGTGATGCTGAAAATTACACGCTTGCAGACAATCAAAAAGAAATTAAAGTTAAACTTAATTGGAAAAATGAGAAAGGTCTTATTGTTTCAAAAATTTTCACTTTTAAACGTGGCAGTTACGAAATTGATTTAAATTATCAAATTCAAAATCAAAGTAATCAAGCATGGAATGGTAATACGTATTTACAACTCATGCGTAAAAACACTCCTCCTGAAAATAATCAAGGATTTATTAATTTCGCAACATTTTTTGGAGCTGCCATTTCGAGTCCTGATAAACGATTCCAAAAAATAGCATTCACCGATATGGCGAAACAAAATATCAACCAAACCATCACCGGTGGTTGGGCTGCCATGATTCAACATTATTTTGTAAGTGCTTGGGTTCCAGATACGAATGCGGTATCACAATATTTTTCTAAAATTACGAATGATGGTTTATATACCATAGGCATGATTGGTCCTAGTGTAAATGTCGATGCAGGACAGACTGTTGATACGCACGCTAAATTTTATGCGGGACCTGCTATTGCAGATCAACTTGAATCAGCTGCACCAAGTTTAAAATTAACGATAGATTATGGCTGGTTTTGGTTTATTTCCGGCATTATTTTCTGGATGATGCAAAAAATTTATAATGTCGTTGGCAACTGGGGATGGTCCATTGTTCTTGTCACATTGATCATTAAACTCATGTTTTATCATTTATCCGCAAAAAGCTATCGCTCCATGAGCGGTTTGAAAAAACTGCAACCTAAAATTGCGGCCTTAAAAGAGCGCTTCGGTGATGATAAACAAAAATTCACACAAGCCACATTGGAACTTTATAAAAAAGAAAAAGTAAATCCAATGAGCGGTTGTTTACCTATTTTGGTACAAATACCCGTATTTATCGGGCTTTATTGGGTGCTTATTGAAAGTGTTCAATTACGTCATGCGCCATTTATCTTTTGGATACAAGATCTTTCAACCAAAGATCCTTATTATGTATTACCTGTGTTGATGGGTTTATCGATGTTTTTACAACAACGATTGAATCCACCACCACCGGATCCTGTTCAAGCAAAAGTGATGATGTTGATGCCAGTGATATTTACGGTGCTATTTATTAATTTCCCGGCTGGTTTAATGTTGTATTGGTTTGTGAATAATACGCTTTCGTTTTTACAACAATGGTATATCATGCGTAGTATGGACAAAGCAAAGAAATAATATCATGTTATGAAAACGAAATATTCAGATACTATTGCTGCACTTGCGACTCCTGGAGGACGTGGTGGTGTAGCAATGATACGAATTTCAGGACCCCATGTTTTAACCATCACTGAAAATATCTTAGGCCAAATTCCCAAACCACGTTATGCACTTTTTTCATCTTTTAATGATGAGACAGGTTTATCGATAGACCAAGGTATTGCAATTTATTTTAAAGGTCCCGATTCATTTACCGGTGAAGATGTTTTAGAACTGCATTGCCATGGCGGACCTGTAGTGGTTGAACTTTTAATAAAACGCATTTTATCTCTCAATGCTAGACTTGCAAAACCTGGTGAATTTTCTGAACGTGCGTTTTTAAATGATAAAATCGATTTAGTACAAGCAGAAGCGATTGCAGATTTGATTGATGCATCTTCTGAATCAGCCGCTCGATCTGCATTACGATCTTTGCAAGGTGATTTTTCCAAAAAAATACATGAATTAGCGGAAAGTGTGATAAAGCTAAGAATGTATATTGAAGCAGCCATTGATTTTGTTGAAGAAGAAGTGGATTTTCTAGGGGATAATCAAATAAAAGTTAATTTAAATGCGATTATTGAAAATTTATTATTAATTCAAGCATCGGCAAAACAAGGCGCTCTTTTGCGGGAGGGGATTACTGCCGTGATTGCTGGCAAGCCGAATGCGGGTAAATCAAGTTTATTAAATCAATTAAGTGGAAAAGATTCAGCGATTGTGACGGATATTGCAGGTACGACGCGAGATTTATTACGCGAATATATTGTTATTGATGGTATGCCTATCCATATCATCGATACCGCGGGTTTGAGAGAAAGTGCTGATATTGTAGAGCAAGAAGGAATACGTCGAGCTTATGCCGAAATAGTTAAAGCCGATATTGTTTTATTTGTCGTAGACGCAACAGAAACTCCATTACCCGATTTACATTTATTCTTAAAAAATATTCCGCCGCATGCAACGGTTATTACGATTCGAAATAAAATTGATTTACTTCATGAAAAAGCAAATATAGAGAAAAATAATATTTCCTTATCTGCTAAGCAAGGTATAGGAATTGATTTATTAAAAAATCATATTAAAAACATTGCAGGATATCAAACCACTCAAGAAGGTGTTTTTTCCGCAAGACAAAGACATTTAGATGCTTTATCACGTGCAAAAAAATTTTTGACAGATGGAAAATTACAATTAGAAAATCATAAAGCTAGTGAACTTTTAGCAGAAGATTTGCGTCAGGCACAGATGTCTTTGAATGAAATTACGGGTGAATTTGGCTCAGACGATTTGTTGGGAAGAATATTTTCGAGTTTCTGTATAGGAAAATAAAAACGTATTTAATATTCAATCTAGAATTATTATTATCTATTGCTATTGACATTTATGACAAATTGTCATATATTTTAATTATGATATTAATAGGAAGAAAAATAATTGTAGAGTTTGGAAAAGCCCATCCACATAGCAGAAATCCATTATCGGCATGGGAAAAAGCAATCAAACAAACAGACTACAAGAGCTTTAACGAGCTGAAGCGGACATTTCCGAGTGTGGATTATGTCAGTCATCAATATATTATATTTGATATAGGCGGAAACAAATATCACTTAATAACAGAAATTGATTATACGGCTAAAGTTATCAATGTAAAACGAGTCTGGACTCACGCTGAATATAGCATGAGGAAAAATGATGCTGCTATGAAGAGAGGTAAATTATGAGAGCAGTACAACAAACAATAAAGCACTGGGAACATGTGGTTCCTTATGCTCATGTACCACGTAATGAAAAGGAATATGAAAAACTTATGGCTTTTGTAGATGAGCTCATGGAGTGGTCACGTCACCATAAAGATGAGAATGCAACCAGCTTACTTAGCTTAATTGCTAGCAATATTGAAACTTACGAAAATCAGCATTACCCCGCAAAAAAAATATCGTTTATTGAAATGCTAAAATTTCTTATGGATGAACATGATCTTGGACAAAGTGATTTACCGGAAATTGGTAGTCAATCATTAGTATCTAAAATTTTAAAAGGCGAGCGTCAACTAACCTTAGAGCACATACGTAGTTTATCAAAACGATTTGGAGTATCGCCCGCTGTATTTTTTTAAAGACATAGTAAAGTATTTTTTGCATTTTTTAAACCTTCAACGGTGAGATTTTGTCCTTGAAGAAACGTAAGTGGATGACGAAGCATAAACATTCCTTTAAAATAAAGTTAATAATTTTTATATGTTACGTGTTTATAACAAATATAAATTTTATTGTATAGTGTTCGTTTTAAGGAATTATATACATGGAACGTTTTAAAAATCGTTATGCAGCAGGTAAAATACTCGCTGATTTACTTAAAGATTATGCTAATCGAAAAGATGTTATCGTTCTTGCTTTACCTCGTGGTGGCGTTCCTGTTGCCTATGAAATTGCTAATATGCTTTCACTTTCATTAGATGTTTTTATTGTAAGAAAACTTGGTGTACCAGGACATGAAGAACTTGCAATGGGTGCTTTAGCCATAGATGACATGACAGTTTTTAATAAAGAAATATTGCAAGATCTATGTATTTCAAAACAAGCGATTGATGATGTTATTGATATGGAAAAACAAGAATTACATCGACGTGAAGTGGCTTATCGAGGAAATAAACCTTTTCCTGTTATCAAAAATAAAACTATTATTTTAGTTGATGATGGAATAGCTACCGGTGCGAGTATTCAAGTTGCTATCAAAGCATTACGTCAATTAGAACCAGCCGCAATTATTTTAGCAATTCCCGTAGCTGAAGCCAGTATATGTAATAAATTAACGAAATTAGTCGAAAAATTCATATGTCCCATGCAACCCAATAACTTTTTTGCAGTTGGCCAATGGTATGAAGAATTTAATCAAACAACCGACGAAGAGGTTTGTGAATTGTTAAAAAAAGCATAAAGCCTCACACAGGCCAACGAGAATAACCTATTTTTAATGTAGCTTGTCCTAAAATATGACCTTGCATTGTTTTTAATAAAGTTGGTGCATCGGTGTCTGCAGGTAAAGAAAGTGTTGTGTCTAGCGCATAAACAGTAAAGGTGTAGTGATGCAGGGCGCCTTTTGGTGGACATGGACCATTATATTGGGATTTGCCCCAGCTATTTTTCCCTGCTAATGCACCCGAAGGTAATATTTTGATAGCTTCTGCGAGTTCATTTACTTTTACAGGAATATTAAAGATAACCCAATGATAAAAAATACCATTTGGTGCATCTTGATCAGATAAGATAATAGCTGTCGTTTGCGTTTTTTCAGGTAAATTTGCCCAATGTAAATCAGGTGAAATATCTTTTCCATCACATGTATAAAGCACTGGTATGGTAATACCTTCAGCAAATGCTTGGCTGGTTAGACTCATATCAGCAGCATAGGTTGGTGTTGATAAAAAAATAAACAACACTAAACTAATAAATCTAAGCATGTCTTTCTCCCTTGTACAGTATCTTGTATCATCCTATGTTTCATATTATTACGGAAACCGATCACAATGGCAAAACCAATCATTCTCGTTGATGGCTCATCCTATTTATACCGAGCTTTTCATGCCATGCCTTCTTTAACGAATTCAAAAGCATTTCCTACGGGTGCCGTTTACGGTGTTATTAATATGCTTAAAAAACTTATCAATGATTATGATCCCGAATATATGGCAGTAGTTTTCGACGCAAAAGGTAGAACATTTCGCGATGATCTTTATGAAAAATACAAAGCAAATCGCTCCGAAATGCCGAGTGATTTAGTCAAACAAATCGAACCTATCCATGCCATTATTAAAGCTCTAGGTTTACCTCTTGTGATGATTGAAGGGGTAGAAGCGGACGATGTGATTGGTACTCTCGCGGTAGAAGCAAAACTTCATGATAAAAAAACATTGATATCAACAGGGGATAAAGATCTCGCACAATTAGTTAATACACATACCACACTTGTGAATACAATGACAGACACTGTTTTAACAACAGAAACAGTGAAAGATAAATTTGGGATTCCTCCTAACCTCGTTATTGATTATTTAACATTGATAGGTGATACTTCGGATAATGTTCCAGGGGTTCCACAAGTAGGGCCAAAAACGGCTGTGAAATGGTTAGAAGAACATGGAACTTTAGATAATATTATTTTACATGCAAATAATGTAAAGGGTAAAGTCGGAGAAAATTTACGTAATTGTTTGACGCAATTACCTCTTACTCGAACGCTTGTCACTATAAAAACTGATGTTAAATTAGATTTCCATTTAGAAGATCTTAAATTAAAAAAAGCAGACAATGAAAAGTTAATTAAATTATTTCAAGATTTAGAATTCAAAACTTGGTTAAATCAGCTTTTAGAAAAAAATACTGCGGCATCCACTGAAAAACATGCAGCTTACGAAACAATTTTTTCAGAGATTGATTTAGATAAATGGATTTCCTGTTTATCAAAAGCGGAAGTATTTGCTTTTGATACGGAAACAACAAGTCTCAATTATATGCAAGCGGAGTTAGTGGGAGTTTCTTTTGCGATAGAAAAAGCAAAAGCAGCTTATATTCCTTTAGCTCATGATGATTCGACAACACCACAGCTTAATCGTGAAATGGTATTACAAAAATTAAAACCCATTCTTGAAAATCCAAAGATAAAAAAAATAGGGCATAATATCAAATATGATATGGAAGTTTTAGCAAATTATGATATTGATTTACAAGGGGTAGCTTATGACACCATGCTTGAATCTTATGTGTTAGACAGCAGCAGTAATAATCATAATATGGATGCTGCAGCATTAAAATACTTAGGGATACGAACGATTACTTTTGAGGATGTTGCGGGAAAAGGCGCAAAACAAGTGACTTTTGATAAAGTACCGGTTACAGAAGCTGCTAAGTATTCCGCAGAAGATGCTGATGTGACGCTACAGCTCAATCAAATGTTATGCCCACGTTTGAGTAAAGAACCCGGTTTAAAAGCAACGTACGAAAATATAGAAATTCCACTTATTCCTGTTTTAGCTCGCATGGAAAGAACAGGTGTTTTGATCGATCCTGAGATGTTAAAAAAGCAGACTATCGAATTAGAAAAACGATTATCTACTCTAGAAGCAGAAATTATTAATCAAGCTGGTGGTCCATTTAATATTAATTCACCAAAACAATTACAAGAAATTTTATTTAATAAATTAAAATTACCTATTTTACAAAAAACACCGACAGGTCAAGCATCTACCGCAGATGCTGTATTGCAAGAACTTGCTTTAGAATATGATTTACCAAAATTTATTATAGAATTTCGTGGAATAAGTAAACTTATTACAACGTATACGAAAAAATTACCTGAACAAATTAATCAAAAAACAGGACGCATACATACTTCCTATAATCAAACAGGCGCCGCCACTGGACGGCTTTCATCCTCTGATCCAAATTTACAAAATATACCGGTGAGAACAGAAGAAGGCCGACGTATACGACAAGCTTTTATTGCGCCCAAAGGTTACAAAATGATTTCTGCAGACTACTCCCAAATTGAGTTACGCATCATGGCGCATATTTCAGAAGACGTAAATTTACTTAAAGCATTCGAAAATAATCTTGATGTACATACGGCAACTGCAGCTGAAGTATTAGGTATTCCATTAGAAAACGTTACACATGAAGAAAGACGCAGTGCAAAAGCCATTAATTTTGGTTTAATTTATGGTATGTCCGCTTTTGGTTTAGCAAAACAAATCGGTGTAAAACGTGAAGCAGCGCAATTGTATATCGATAAATATTTTGCGCGTTATCCGGGTGTCCGAAGTTATATGGAAGATACGCGTTCGATCGCGCATCAAAAAGGATATGTAGAAACTTTATGGGGACGAAGATTATATTTACCAGATATTAATTCTAGCCAAATTCCAAGACAAAAAGCTGCAGAACGCACAGCTATTAATGCACCATTACAAGGAAGTGCTGCGGATATTATCAAACGCGCAATGATCTCACTTGATCAATGGTTACAAACGCATATGATAGATGCAAAAATGGTGATGCAAGTGCATGACGAACTTGTTTTTGAAGTGGCAGATGCGAATGTCGTTGAATTTAAAAAAATTATTTGTGAACATATGTTGAATGCTGCTCAGTTAAAAGTGCCTTTATTAGTTTCTATAGGTGTAGGAGATAATTGGGATGCGGCATCAAAATAATAAAAATATGGTCCCTCTTGTTGTTTCTGGATATTTTGCAATAGATGATGAAAAGCCTAGTATACCAGGGATAGATCAATTGCCGGCGACAGTTCAAGATTTAATCCTTGCCTATACCGAAGATGAGGGAAATACTTATAAATATACATCTAGCATAACCTTGAGAACATTCATAGTTATAACGATAATGATGAAATGCCAACGTTATTTTCATGGACTGGCAACACTGAAAATCCATGGTGTTTTGAAATAAGAAATGATGCCAGAGATCATTTGCTTCATCCTGGCAGCTGGACATATGGTCTTAGTCTCTGGACTGAATTACACGATATTAATAGATTTAAAGCAACATTGGTGGCCTACCTTGATTATCAGGAAAGATACGCTGAAAAGTTATGCGGGATCAATAAGCCAAAACCAAGGTCGTGTGCAGTTATGTAAAAAGACGGGATATCAATTTAGCAATTATGGATGAGGAGTAATTGATAAAATGGTAATTTGTTTTTGCTCTGGTCCATAACACCAAAACACTCGATAGGCGCCTGGAGTATTGTTCTGTACATAAGCCTCAAATGTTTTTTCTTGAGGGTTATATGGATTTTCTATGGAATCATATTCATGAGTATTAAGACCGGGATGACGAGGATTTGATTTTAATAAATTAATTGTTTTATAAACTTGCTTAAAAAGTCCTTCAATTTTAGAGGCTTTTAATTGATTACGTTTTTTGCGATTTGAATATGCTGTTTCTGCTCGTTGCTCAAGATCTTTATAAAGTTTTGATGCCTCAATAGTCCATTTTAATTCAAACACGTTTAATCCTCAATTTCATCTAACCAAGACATCGTTTTTTTACTAACGGGATCTTCGGCAAAGTTTTTTTGCTTTGCTTGTTCTATGCCGCGTTTTAAAGAACTCAAGGCTGTTTCATTTTTATGTAGCCATAACTCACTTGTTGGAATAATAACTGCTTTTTTAATGATAATTTTATCTGGTTCTTTGGCGTCTATAAGAACCGTCATGTTTGCAAAACTCGATCCTAAAGGTAAACGACCCTTTGAATCACATTTTTTAGCTACTGACATATGTATACCTCCAAATTGATTATATTATAGGTGGGATAAATATTCAAGTGGGATATCCCCACTTTGGCCTTTTCATTAAGCTAATTTAATGATAAATTTGGATTATTATTTTGGAGCAGACTTGCTGGGTTTCCGCTATAAATAAGAAACTTGCTCAATGAAGGAAATCCGACTAATCTTTAAATTCCACAAAAAGTCTATCAATCCAAGGATTGGATAATGTTAATTACTCTTGCTACAACCCCACAATCGAATACCCGCTTATTCATGCGTGGTTTAAAATTATACTTTGCTAGTTTTAAACATGTCATAGGACTTGCTTTGCTTTTTTCAATGATTGTGTATATTCCGCAATTTATTGCCATTACTCAAGGATTAAGCTTATTTGGATTAGCCATATTATTAGGTTTTTATAACCTATTTTTTATTGTGGTTGAAATAATCTCTATATTTGTTTTTATAGCTATATTATGGCGAATCCGTTGTGTTATAACGAATGAACATGAAAGCATATTTGATGATTTTAAGATTGCATCAAAGAAAATTTTGTTGATTATAGGTGTGGGTTTAGTAGAAACCTTAATTCTAGTATTGTTTTTATTTTTATTGTTCACATTACCCAAATTTAATTTTTTGAATAATCCTAACAGTGTTACTTTTAATGCAGCCCTTATCTTTTCAATAGCATATTTTGCTATAGTAGTGTACATTTTTTTCGCATTAATTTTTTCAGTCCCTTTGATTTTGACAGAAAATAAAGGACTTTTTGCAGCTTTAAAGAAAAGTTATAGATTAGTGTGGGGAAATTGGTGGAAAGTTGCTTTATTATTAATTACTCCAACGTTACTTTATTTTATCACTTTGAATATTATCCAAAGTATTTTCAGCACCAGCCTTACTATTACGTTTGCAGAAGCTTATAATTACAAAGATTTATTGATATTGATCATAAATGTACTTTGGATAGCATTGTTTGTGCCATTACAAGGTGCACTTTTATTATTACAATTGCGTGATCTAGAGTTAAGAGAATTAAGAAAGATGATCAACTAGGTTTAGACTAAGATGTATCTGCATGACAATTCGTGTTTTATTAGGTTTTGATTTTGGTATGAAAAGAATAGGTGTTGCGGTGGGTCAAACCGTGACCCAATCCGCGCGTCCCCTTGAAACCCTTCAAGCCAATCAAGGCGTTCCACAATGGGAAAAATTAGACAAGCTGATGAAAACGTGGCAGCCTGATGCATTAGTCGTAGGTATTCCTCTCAATATGGACGGAACAGAGCAGCCTTTGACTTTAGATGCACAACATTTTTTAAATGTATTAAAAGAACGCTATCAACTGCCGGTGTATGGTATTGATGAGCGTTTAAGTACAAAAGATGCCCGAGAAAGGCTTTTTCAGCAGGGCGGCTATAAAGCACTTCAAAATGGACAAGTCGACAGTGTCGCTGCACAATTGATTTTGCAAAATTGGTTATCATCACACATAGAAAATAAAAAATAGGAAAGGTATGAAAAAGGCAAGCAAGGTTAGATTTGGATATTTTTTTGCATTTTTGTTGATTGTATTTTTATTGGGACTCGCAGAGTATTTAGAAATCTATAAAGGCATGATTCCTTGTCCTTTGTGTATGTTACAACGTATGGTCCTTATCATGTTAGGAGTAGTTTTTTTTATAGGTATGCTATTTCACATGAAAAAAATGGGTTTATTTGTCATAGGTTTGTTGAGTTTGCTTACGACTGTAGGCGGAATATTATTATCAGGAAGACAAGTTTGGTTACAACATGTTCCACCATCGAGCTTAGGTGAGTGTGGCGCGAGTTTGTCGTATATGTTTCAAACACTTCCGTTGATGAAAGTGTTAAATCATGTGTGGATAGGTGGAATAGAATGCTCGCAGCACGGATGGACTTTTATGTATCTTTCTCTTGCAGAATGGTCATTGATAGGTTTTTTAGTGTTTTTTGTATTTGCTTTGGTGCAGTTAAAACGTTCATTAGATACATAATTATAAATAATCCGCTTAGGGCAACAACGATTCTTGTTGGCACGCCGCTTAGGTAATTAAAGAATCTCTGCAAAATGGAGATTTTTTTTACCGATATTTTTCTTTCTTGAAACCAATTTTTGCCATAAGAAATATAGATTTCTTCATTGGCATGTATATGCTTTTTGCTTGTAATAATGAGGAGTTTTTTGTTTTCGTCAAAACGATAACTTGCATTAGGCGTAAGAGAGTGGTTGTAAATAAACCCAAATCCCGTGAGTATGAGATATTTTTCTCCATATGCAAAATAAAAATTTGCTAAAGAAGGATCATCTAGCTCTGTCACTATAGAATAACATTCTTCTATTACAGTATGTATTGGAATATCCTTGGTCGCAAACACACCATATCCATGAACAATAGAGGGTTTCACGATAATATGCTGTTGTATAAGAGCTTTCATGGGTTGATTTTTTTTAACAAGTTAACTGTTATAATGGACCCGACTGCCGTTCCACCCATTTTTCATTTTCGAGGACGGGCATCCTGCCCTCGGTGCTCCATACCATCCATGGTCGCAACGCCCCTCAAATGAAAAATGGGTGGAACGGCAGTTGAGGCTGTTATAATAATACCCCAAACTAAATCTCGGACAATAGCAAATATGGCTATTAATAAAATCTGTACCATGTTAATCGCATTATCGATGGTATTGTCGGCTTATGCAGAAAATTCGTTAGAGCAGACTCAAACGCTTCAAATTTATACCAATTTTAAGAGCATTATAGGAAAGCCAAGTTGGTTATTAATTATACGTGATGTCGATACCGGTTTAGTTTCTCCTTATTTATTTGATATCCAGAAAAATGATAGCTTTTGGGTAGCTTTTACCTATGGTCATAATTATAAAATTACTGCATCAACAGTACAATTTGAAGGTTGTGCTGAGATAAAGAATTTTTGTAATTTGGAAAATGGCATTATTTCTGGCAAATCGATGTACATGACCCTTGCGGGGGTATTAAGTCCCGATCCTCAAACACTTAGATGTAACGTATTGCAATATGGTGATACAAAATTTACCATTGTAAAAAATGATGCGGTAAGTCCACAAATTAATCAGTAAGGAATGTGTATGCGCTTTGATAATATCCTACAAGTGGTAGGCAATACCCCAATGGTACGTTTTAATCGAGTAGCGAATGAGTTAGATTGTGAAATGTATGGTAAGTGCGAATTTTTGAATCCAGGCGGTTCACTAAAAGATCGTATAGCGGAAAGTATGATTTGCGATGCTGAAAAAGCTGGACGCATCAAGCCAGGTGATACTTTGATTGAAGCGACATCAGGGAATACAGGCATAGGTATAGCACTTGCAGGCGCTGTGAAAGGCTATAAAGTGATCATTACGATGCCTGAAAAAATGAGTCATGAAAAACAAGTGGTGTTGGAAGCTCTGGGTGCAAAAATTTATCGAACACCTACGGAGGCCGCTTATGATAGTCCAGAAAGCCATATTTCCCTTGCGAGACGTCTACAAAAAGAAATTCCGAATTCTCATATTTTAGATCAATATGGAAATCCTGCGAATCCTGATGTGCATTATCATAAAACCGCACAAGAGATTTTGGATGATGCGGGCGAAGGTCTTGCCATGGTAGTGATTAGCGTCGGAACGGGCGGCACGATCACGGGTGTTGCTAAAAAAATTAAAGAAATCAACCCGGCTATTAAAATCGTAGGTGTTGATCCCTATGGATCCATTTTAGGCGGTGGGACGGAAGTTTACTCGTATTATGTTGAAGGAATAGGTTACGATTTTATACCAGATGTACTCGATAATAACCTGGTAGACGAATACGTTAAAGTCAATGACAAAGATTCCTTTCTTATGGCAAGACGACTCATTAAAGAAGAAGGATTGCTAGTAGGTGGTTCATCAGGTTCTACCGTTTGGGGTGCTATACAAGCGGCAAAAAATCTTAAAAAAGGTCAAAAATGCGTAAGCATTCTTGCCGACGGTGTTCGAAATTATATGACCAAATTTGTTGACGACAAATGGATGCATGAAAAAGGGTTCATTTAAGAGGAGATAACATGAAACACGATTTAGCTACTCGCGTGATACACGCGGGACAATCACCTGATCCCACCACAGGCGCGGTGATGACACCTATTTATGCAACATCCACGTATGTGCAGACAAGTCCGGGAAAACATAAAGGTTATGAATATTCCCGTACTCGTAATCCAACGCGTGATGCTTATGAACAATGCATTGCTGATTTAGAATCAGGCACTCGAGGATTTGCTTTTGCATCAGGCATGGCTGCGATTGCGACCATTTTAGAATTATTAAAACCCGGTGATCATTTGATTGCAGTGGATGATCTTTATGGGGGAACGTATCGAATATTAGATAAAGTAAGAAAACGTTCTGCAGGATTACAAGTTTCTTTTGTCGATTTTTCAAATCCTGACAATATCTTAAAAGCGATTCGTCCTGAAACATGTATGATTTGGGTAGAAACACCCACGAATCCTATGCTTAAGTTGGTGGATTTGAAAAGCGTTGTTGCCATTGCAAAAAAACATCAGCTTATAACGGTTGCTGATAATACATTTGCAACACCTATGTTACAGCGACCGCTTGAGCTCGGTTTTGATATTGTTACGCATTCTGCAACCAAATATTTAAACGGCCATTCAGACATGATAGGTGGTATTGCAATTGTAGGTGACAACACAGAACTTTCAGATCAAATGGCTTTTTTACAAAATTCTGTAGGTGCTATTGCGGGTCCTTTTGATAGTTTCCTCGCCTTACGTGGTGTCAAAACGTTGGCTCTTCGCATGGAGCGGCATTGTTTTAATGCGATGGAATTGGCTTTGTGGTTAGAAAAACATCCAAAAGTTGCTCGTGTTATTTATCCAGGATTAAGTAGCCATCCACAGCATGAACTTGCTAAACAACAAATGAAAGCATTTGGTGGTATGATTTCGGTAGAATTAAAGTGTAATCTGCAAGAGACTGCAAATATGTTAGAACGATGTCAGATTTTTGCATTGGCCGAAAGTTTAGGCGGGGTAGAAAGTTTGATCGAGCATCCGGCTATCATGACCCATGCGAGTATTCCTGCTGATCATCGTAAATTGTTAGGAATTAGCGATGGCCTTATTCGATTATCTGTTGGAATTGAAGCAGTAGATGATCTGCGAGCTGATTTGGAGCAAGCTTTAGCTTGATTACGTGATTACGGGGTCAAAGCTGGCTATTGGTTTAAAATTATATCGTTTCAGACCAATGACCGGCTTTGACCCCGTTTATCGATGATCTAATGTTCGGCCATGTTTAGATTTTGATGTATGCTTGAAAAATCTATCTCTAACCCACGCAATAATGAATAAAATCAAACCAATAATAGCCCCAGCAATGAGTAAATAAGACAGGATAATCACCCCGGCGACTAAAAGCACAATCATGATGCCAAGAAAAATAAAAGGAATGATTCGAGCGAATAAAGATTGCATTAAAAACCTTCCCACATCATAGATGTCGTATCTGGCCTTTCTGTTTTATCACGTAAAAAATAAATATTCAGGTATTTTTGACGCTCTTTGCGTTGAGAAGTCGAAAGCTCAGGATTTTTTTCGTCAAACGATATCAATAATTGATCAATTTCACTGACGTAATCGGTTAGTATAGGTTTGTTACTCACAGAATTTCTCCTAATATTGGTTAAATTATAGCATATTTGCAGCATTTTACTATCTTTTGGATTAAGAAGTGGCGTTAAAAGATGTTAAACTTTATAATCTGATTTTTAATGATGAATCAGTGTGTTATTGATAAAACCTAAGAAAGACGCAAGCGGGCTCGCAAACGGTAACGTTCACGATTGGGCCAGTGGCAGTCGCTGAATTTGTTTCAAAAATGATAGGGAAACCTCATGATCTTTTGGCGAGTTATATGCATAATATGGATAATTTTTTTAAGTAGTGATGCACACGCTAAACATAAAAAACATACCGTACATAAAGCTAAAACACATGCCGCAAAATCGGTTGTTCATGGTCATGTCATTTATGGCAAACAAAATTTAATTGCTGAGATCAGTTCCATTTTACAATCGCTTGATGGAGCTGCATCCATTGGTGTTAATGTTCGATCAATGAAATATGGCGATACACTTTACTCTAAGAATGATCATCGTTTATTTACTCCCGCAAGTATTATTAAAATATTAACAGCTGAAGCGGCACTCCTTTATCTTGGTTCCGAATATAAATTTCCAACGACATTACTCACTGATGCACAAAACATGCAGAATGGTATTATTAATGGTAATGTTTATCTAGTGCAAAGCGGTGACCCTTCTTTAACATATTATGATTTAACCGATCTGATGGTCGCGCTGAAGTCGCAGCAAATTCGTGGTATCAATGGAAGTGTTTTTATTGATAATACGGCATACGATGAAAATATCTTTGGTCCAGGTTGGGTGTCGAGTGATAAGCAATCTTGTTATGGAGCACCTATTAGCGCAAGCATTGTGAATCGCAATTGTTTGTCATTTAAAGTAGCTCCCGCTAAAAATCCTGGTCAATTAGCGAATATTATTCAAAGTCCTCGTTATTATTATGGTGATATTCAAAATACGATTGTGACGAAAAAACCAGGCACTAAATCTTGTTATATCCAAATGAATAATGCGTCAGGTGATGCCATTTCGGTAGGGGGTTGTATGCCTAAAGGCCGTGAGCCATGGGGTATCAGCACGGTAGTATCAGACATCATGCAATATAATAAATCCATGGTGCATAATTTATTTAGCCGTTACGGCATTCATGTTCAAGGATCCATTGATGCAGGTGAGGCACAGCGCAATTTATCGACGATTGCGGTTCATCATTCAAAACCTTTGCATACGCTGGTGAATGAAATGCTTAAAAAATCAGACAACATTATTGCAGGTTCTTTGTTGAAAAAAATGGGAGAGTTTTATTCCAAAACCCCGGGCAGTTGGGAAAATGGAGGGGCTGCCATTAAACATATTCTTGCTAAAAACGCAGCAGTCGATGCAAGTGATTTAACGATTATTGATGGCTCAGGTTTATCGCGTGATAATAAAGTTAAGCCATCCCAAATGATGCAAGTATTAGATTTTGCCTATCATAACTATGGCACTAATTATGAGTTTATTTCATCATTACCCATAGCAGGTCGAGATGGGACTTTAAAAAATCGGCTGCATAATGTTGCAACAAAGGTTCGTGCTAAAACAGGAACCATGTCAGGGGTTGTGGCGCTTGCGGGTTATGCTATTTCAAAAGATAAAGAAGCATTAGCGTTTGTTATCATTATTAACGGCCAAAATGGTATGGGCTGGAAGTATAAGGAAATAGAAGATAGAATTGTGACTGCATTAACCAATTACTCTCGCGGATCTTAAGTGGTGATACTACATGGAGATAAGACTAATGGAATATTTTATTCGTCATAAAACAATCGTAGCAGCTGTTGTAGCACTACTTTTTTCAAGTCAAATGGCATTAGCACAAAAGACAAAACATAGTAATCGTTATTATAAACAATTCCGTTATGCCAAAGAAGAATTCATACCACAGCCACGATTTTGGGGTGGCATAGAATATATGAGCATGTGGGAGCAAAATGGTCCTCTCACAGTTCCTCTCGTAACACAAAATCCGAATCCATTTGTTTTGGGCGCTATTGATGAAGTTGGCACGAATATTATTTATGGCAATGGATCTGGTCAAAATTTAAATTATTATAATAGTAATGGTGGTCGCCTAACCCTTGGTGGTTGGATTGATGATTATCATTTATATGGTCTAGAATTTAATGGTTTCTTATTAGAAAAAGTGTATACCAATTTTGATGCAGCGGCTCATGGTGGTACATTTCCAGTGGTTTCCATACCTTTTTTTGAAACATCACCTTCACCAGGTGAATCGGCAGTTTCTGCTTTTGGCAACCCTAATGCTGTTTCAGTAAATACCAGTTCACAATTATGGGGCGCTGAGCTTAATTTGATTTACAACTTATCAAATATGCTGCGATATCCTACAGAGGTATTTGCGGGCTTTCGTTTTATGAGTCTAGATGAAACATTATCTCTTAATGATACCATTTTTGATACAACGCCTCCGGTGACGAATGGGGTCGTTTCTTTTACCGATGACTTTAATACGCAGAATAATTTTTACGGTCTGGAATTGGGAGCGCGTACAAAAATAGTGACCCAATACAAAATTACCCTCGATGTGATTGCGAAAGTGGCATTAGGTGCAAATGCTGAGCTTATTGATATTTCAGGAAATACCCAAGTCGTAAATGGAGGACTTGGTCAAACCACTGGCATCGTAAATGGAGGAATTTTTTCACAACAAAGCAATACAGGAAGTTTTACTCATAATACTTTTGCCGTGCTTCCAGAAGCTCAAATCAAATTAGGATATATGCTTGCACCTAATGTGCATCCGTATGTTAGCTATGATGTTATATATTTGAATAATGTTGTTAGACCCGGTCAACAAATTAATAGAAACATTAATATTACAGAGAATCCCGTTTTATCAGGTGCGACTGCTGTTACAGGCCCATTATCTCCGACTAAACCAAGCTTTAATGAGACGAGTTTTGTGGTTCAAGGGTTGACGGTAGGGCTTGAGATTACGTTTTAATCCATGAGGTGCAAAAAATCCCGCCTGGTATTTAAAGGCTTCGACCGCTTTAAGCGGCTAAAGCTTTTAATACTGCTTTAGGCGCTTTTTCTATTACTTTAAGAAAGTTACGGGCGATTGTAGAAGGTTTGCGTCTGTGTTGTTCCCATTCTTGAATAGTCCTTATGCTAACACCAAAGTAACTAGCAAATTCTTTTTGCGATACATGTAATTTTTTACGAATCGCTTTAACATCGATTTCGTTTGGTGGGTTTACCCGTTGAAATTTCTTTAATTGTGCTCTTTTTAAGGGTTTATTGTCAGGGTCAGATTTTGCGGCCGCAATAATTTGCTTCTCTGTTAAAGACTTTACCTTATTCCAATTTGTTTTATCTTTGGGCATTTTCTTCATAGTATCCTCTCTCATTTTTGCTAGCTCGTCGAGCAGATATGATTCTCTTTTTACTTTTTCGTACTGTATAAATTAATGAAATAACGACTCCATGCACCATCCCTATAGTTTGCAATCTTTCTTCGTCCTTCCTGAAGCTAGAGTGCTCAATTCGATTTGGGTCATCAAATATTTTAACAGCACCAACAAAGTCAATCCCATGCTTTTTGAGATTAAGGTCTCTTTTTTCACTATCCCATTCAAAATCTGTCATACTTATATGATACGTCAAAGACGTATCATATGTCAAATAACAATGCGTCCAATTATTGTTACGGCTTATTTAAGCTTATCTTTAAAAAGATGCTCATATTCTCCATAACCTTCTTCCTTTAATTTTGAAGCAGGTATGAATTTTAATGCCGCCGAATTGATTCAATAACGTTTACCAGTAGGTGCAGGGCCGTCATTAAATACATGACCTAAATGTGAATCGGCATTTTTAGATTTGACTTCAGTGCGTGTTTGAAAAGACAAAGAAGAGTCAGTTTTAGTGGTAATAAAGTGTTGATCGATAGGCTTAGTAAAACTCGGCCAGCCAGTGCCTGAATCAAATTTGTCGGTTGAACTAAATAAAGGTTCACCAGAGATGACATCGACGTAAATACCCGGTTCTTTATTGTCCCAATAAGCATTATGAAAAGGCGCTTCCGTGCCTTCATTTTGTGTAACATTATATTGTTCTTTGGTTAAATTTTTTAAGCGTTCTTGCTTGTTGAATGTTGAGAATTTTGTATCGTTTGTATCAGACATAGCCACTCCTGATATGAATAAAAGAAATATTAATAAATATTTCATAAAACACTCCGTGTTAGTGTAGGAAAAACAATAATAAACCACTCGCAAGCAAACCGCTTATTAAGCCTAATATAAAAACACCCGTCCCTGATTTTTTTTCAGCCTGTTGCATGAAAACTTTCGAAAAACGACGCTCTTCTTGCTGTATATGAGCTTCATTTAACACATCATAAATTAAATTTGGTATTTCAGGTAACTTTTCAGACCAGTAAGGAAGGTTATCTTTAATGCGTCGTAAAAAAGCTTTTGCGCCCACTTGACGTTTTATCCATTTTTCAAGAAATGGTGCTGCAGTCGCCCACAAGTCAAGATCGGGATAAAGTTGTCTTCCGACGCCCTCTATGCTTAATAAGGTTTTTTGCAATAAAATAAGCTGAGGTTGAATATTAATATTAAATCGTCTGGCTGTTTGAAATAAACGTAATAATAGCTGACCAAAAGATATTTCTTTGAGTGGCCGTTCAAAGATAGGTTCACAAACGGCGCGTATCGCTCCTTCAAATTGATCAATGCGCGTATCAGGCGGTAACCAACCGGAAGATACATGCAATTCTGCAACACGTTGATAATCTCGCTTAAAAAAGGCCAGTAAGTTTTCTGCTAAATATCGCTGATCTTTGGTGCTAAGTGATCCGACTATACCAAAGTCAACGGCAATATATTGAGGATGTTCAAGGTCTTTGCATGATACAAAAATATTACCTGGATGCATATCAGCATGAAAAAAACTATCACGAAATACTTGGGTAAAAAACAATTCAACCCCCGTTTCTGCGAGTTTTTTCATGTTAAATCCAGCAGATGTAAGCGCATGAATATTATGTATAGGAATACCTTCTATGCGTTCCATGACTAATACCGTTTGACAGCAATAATTCCAGTATATTTCTGGAATATATAAAGTTGATGAATTAAGAAAATTTCGCCGTAATTGGGATGCGTTTGCAGCTTCTCGCATTAAATCTAATTCATCATAAAGCGTATGGGAAATTTCTTCGACTATTTCTTTAGGCTTAAATTTTCGTCCTTCGATAGAATAACGATCGGCAAGATGAGCAAGGGTTGCTAATAAGTCGAGATCTCTATCAATAATTTTTTTTATATTCGGTCTTAATACTTTTATAACAACGGATTTTCCATTCAATAAAGTCGCAGTGTGTACTTGTGCGACTGAAGCTGAGGCTAAAGCTTTGGTATCAAAATCGCTGCATATATCCGTAATTTTTAGACCTAAAGATTTTTCTATAATTTTTTGGGCAATTTTTCCATTGAACGGGGGAACATTATCTTGGAGTTTGGCTAATTCATCGGCGATGTCATCCGGTAATAAATCACGTCGAGTCGAAAGTACTTGACCAGCCTTAATAAAAATAGGTCCAAGGCTTTCTAATGCAAGTCGTAATCGAACACCTCGAGAGAATTTTTTATAGGAAAACCAATACCATGGATTAAAATAACTTAAAAAACGTAACGGATAAAACCAAGGGGTTGCAAAAAGAATTTCATCAACATTATAACGCACCAAAATAAAATTGATGCGAATTAAACGAGATATACGAGTAATATATTTCAATGTTATGCCTCTTTATCCATGGATTTTATAAGATGATGAATTCGTGCATCTAACCTGTCAACATCCATGCGCAATACATCCACATCTTGAAAAAAGTTTTGTAATTCTTCACGCGGTGGAAATAAGTGAATTTCTTCGTGGGTGTATTCATTAATATTTTGATAAAGTGTTTCGCGCAAATTTTTGCTGAATTTTCGGATTTTTTTGGCAAAACGACCTATGTTATGTGCGGGAACATCGCCTATCCATTTAGATGCATATTCTTCCCAATCTATGTCGAGTTCATCAAACAAAGCAATAACTTCTTGGCCTAGCTCAATATTACCTTCGATAGAAAC
>Ga0207073_1004_pt2 | contig 21914 bp, 21 predicted proteins | sample Alteio_BWMinHeat_65_FD_153575 | JGI IMG/M metagenome (GOLD analysis project Ga0207073, IMG submission 153575) | Enriched cells from forest soil in Barre Woods Harvard Forest LTER site, Petersham, Massachusetts, United States -... | ecosystem: Environmental > Terrestrial > Soil > Temperate forest >...
GTAGGGTGGATTAGGTGCGCTTTTTGCACCGTAATCCACCAAACATTAATATTCATTAAGCAATTCATTACTCGCTTAGAATGGATAATCCTTTATTAGCGACTAGATTTAATAATTTCAACGATGTTCCACGTGGATGTTTCCCGCCTTGTTCCCACTGTCTGACAGTAGATGTACTGGTATTTAAATATTTGGCAAATACTGCTTGACTCACTTTCTCATGTAAGCGAATACGTTTAATTTCACGTGGACTCAATTCACGCACAGGAGGAATACAGGCATTTTCATAATCACGCATGGTCACCGCATCAATGACGCCAGCTTCATATAAATCATTTGCCATTTCATGTGCTACTTCTAATAAACTTTTTTTCATAATCATTTCACCTCATACAACTTATTATTCTCTACCATATATGTAATTTCGGTGTCATCCATGTTTAAGAAATCCTTTGCAAGTTGTCGATAAATTTTTTCTTCTTTTTTCTTGACATTATCAAGCTCATTTTTTGAAAATCCATATATAAAAAATGCCTTTGATTCAATTTGAAACGCCACTAACGTTCGATAACCACCTCTTTTGCCGCGTCCTTTTGCAGGAATGCGTTTTTTATATAAACCACTACCAAGGTTGGCATCAAATAGTCCCTTGATCATTTCAGCGATTGCTTTTTTTAGGTGTTTGTCCGCGATCTCTTCGGATTTAGCTCAAAGTCTAAAGCTTCTGTGCTGATAGATTTTCACATGGCACCCCTTATAATTATAACACTTAGTATTATAATTGCAAGATTAAGTTAATGCAACGATAATTACTTGAAAAAATGTGATATTAGTTTCTTTGGGTTAGCGCAAAGCGCACAACCAATTCCCTGTTAATGGTGGTATCAGGCCTGAGAGACCGTCATTTTTTGTCGTGTACAGCCTTATTAATCCGTTGCGCAAAAAAATGATAAAAATGACAAAATAAATCAAAGAAGTAAAATTTTGTCCCTAGAAGAGTTGCTGCCGTTATTTGTTGTACCCTTAAGAATTCGTTAAGTAAATTGCTATATCATTAATATTCTTACATGATAGCGGCCAATTCATCTATTTGATTAAAATACTGATATTGACAGCTATATATTATTATATAAACCGGGGTCTACATATGTTGTGCAGAGCTATTAATGAGAATATGTATAGTAAAGTGATCATTAAAACTGATGAAGAAAAACAGCAAATTATCGCAAATGCGAAAAATGCTGTCCAGCAAAATGATGAAGAAAGTTTTCTAAAATTTCTATATTGCTATGTTGATGAAAATGATCGTCATATTATTAATGATGAGCTAAAAGAAGAATTTCTAATCATGGCTGTTATCAATAATTCTATAATAATCGTACGTGACTTGCTTAACTTTAAATATCAAACAGAAGTGCCATATCAACCACTCATTGTAACAAATGACGTTTTAAAGCGTTTTTTTAATAATATTGATATTGCTATGATTGCCCCTAATTATAATAGTGATTTTTTAAAGGAAACATTATTATGCACAAGCACCTATCTGCCGACTGAAATATTACCTGTGATCAACAATCCTTTCAAATTAAGCGAGATAATAAAAAACGAATGCACTGAAATAATCATTGAACAATGTTTTTCATATGCCATTAAAAAACTATACGATCCACAAGTCAGCCACGAATGGGTTGAAATTGTTAAATCAACGTGTCAATTATTACAACAAATTTGTCCCAAGGATGTTTATGAACAATTAATGTATAAATATGTTGCCAACTATATTATTCAGGCGTGTAACGAAGATGAGTTCGTAGCGCAACAGTTATCTTTTCTTTTAACACCAATCATAAAAAAACATATAAAAGATGATAATTATTTCGGTTATATCAAGAATTTTCTTACTAATGTTGATGAAAAAAACATACCTATCCTTACTGGTAGTTCACTAGTTGATTTACTGATAGAGGCTGCTATACATAATTCAATAAATGTAGTTCGTAGGTTACTGGAATACAATATAAAAATGACTGATGAAATATTTTATCGTTATATTGATATCCTTAATAATAGCTATGTTAAACCTAATTATAATGAACCATTATTAAAAGAATTAGTAATATTAAGTAAAGAGCTGCCAACTGAAGTAATCGATCTCATCAACGAGAGCTCAAAACAAAATTATATTATAAATAATGATTGTACTGTTGTGTTTATTGAGTATTACATCAACAATGTGTGTAAAAAATTACAATATACTCAAACAATGCAGGAAGGCATTAATGCCATTCAAGCAATGAATCAATTACTCAAAAAGCTTTATTCAAAGGATAAATATGAAGAAATCATAGGGAGATCTCTTGTGCCAAATATTTTTGGTAATAATTTAAGCAGCCAAAATCTAAGTGAATTAGTGCCTTTTTTAAATACGTTAAATATTAAGAATATCTATATAGACGATCGTACTGTTGAGAGTATCGGAGATTGCATAATGAATTTAGCATCAAATAATGATGCTAATCATACTCACTTAATTAGCACGCTTGCTTCTTATATTAATTTCGAAAGGTATCTTAATGATCGCCTGACTTCGTAACAAATTTTTAGTCAACTCGATTTTTTAAAGTCTAACTCATTGAAATATATTGCTCACCAAATGTAATGATGTCGCCAGTCCATTTGTAGTGCCTAGCGATAAAAATATATTGCTTTTTACTTTTTTTCTGTTATGATGTTTCAAAGATTTTTTGGCGATAAAAATGTATTTACGCATTAAAACAACACCCAATAGCCCTCGAAAATCGGTTCAGATTGTTGAATCAGTGCGTGTTGGCGACAAAGTAAAACAGAAAATTGTTCGCCATGTTGGAATCGCGAACAATGATTGGGAAGAACAAAAACTAAAAGATTATGGGGACGAGTTAATTGCTCAAATCACTGTACAGCGAGAGAAAGAGGCTGCACAGCAATCTTTGTTTCACACCTTAGAATCAGAGATATCGATGCATAATAAGAAAAAATTAGGCCGTCGATCACGCAAGAAAATTGAAGATATTTTACCACCATCACAAGTTACACTAGACGATATTGTTGAAGAAAAACGCATAATTGAAGGCGTTCATGATATTGCAGGCGCTATGTTTGATGACATGTATAAAAATTTGTTTAAAAGTGATCGCATTTATGAATTATTACGTGATGTGGTTTTATCACGCTTAGTGTATCCATGCAGTAAACGCAGGACACAAGAAAAGTTATCCAAACACTTTGACAAAAAGCATTCATTGGAAATGATTTATTGGATGATGGACAAAGTATTTCCCAAGATTGATCAAATAAAACAACGGACTTTTGAAAAGACAAGGACATTATTCCCTGAAAAAGTAGATTTAATCTTATTTGATGTAACTACGCTTTATTTTGAATCAGTGGAAGTAGATGAATTAAGAAACTATGGTTATAGCAAAGATCATCGATTCAATACCACGCAAGTTGTGCTTGCATTAGCGACCAATCAAAATGGTTTACCAGTTGGTTATGAGTTATTTGAGGGGAACAAAGCGGAAGTTGCAACATTGGCTGCTGCCATTCAATCTTGGAAAAAACTTTTTAAAATTGATTCTGTTTGTTTTATAGGCGATCGTGCAATGTTTAGCAAAAATAATATTGCGCTACTTGAGTCGTTAGATTATCAATATATTATTGCTGCCAAATTAAAATCTCTACCAGACACATTGAAAGCGGATATATTGGATGAAAAATTTTATCAACCCACCGTTTTAAACAATGAATTCGCTTGGATTGGTGAGTTTGAATATCAAGGCCAGCGTTTAATTACAAGCTACAAATCAAGGCGTGCCATAAAAGATCTAAAAGACAGGCAACGCGTGTTAGATAAAGTGAAAAAAGTGATTGGAAAACAAAGCAATCCTAAAAAATTAATCACTAATCAAGGTGTTAAAAAATTTGTGAGCGTGAATGATAGCGCAACGGTTTCCTTAGATGAAAATAAAATTGATAGCGCAGCTCAATGGGATGGATTGCATGGCATTATTACCAATATTCGTGACGATGCTCCTGCATCACTTATTTCAAGGTATGCCAAGTTATGGATCATTGAAGAAAGTTTCCGCGTGAATAAGCATACGTTAGAAATGCGACCTATTTATCACTGGGCTCCATCGCGCATTCATGCACATATTGCCATTTGTTATATGACATTTAGTACATTGAGACATTTACAGTATCGAGTCAATCTCACACAGAAAATTAGTATTGATACCATTCTCGATGAACTCATGAACGTTGAAGCTTCAATTTATATACACAAAAGAACAAAGGATCGTTATCGCGTTCCTGGCAATTATTCTAATAATGCTAGAAAAATTTACAAAACCTTCAGATTAGAACGCTCTCTTGATGCTACCATCTATCTGCCTTAAGTAAAAGCAAACATAAAATAATGTAGTGCCTTAAAAATATAAGACATTGATTATATTTATTTTATTTCTATTTGTTCAAGAAAATATTACGAAGTCAGGATGAATTTAGCATCAAATAATGATGCTAATCATACTCACTTAATTAGCACGCTTGCTTCTTATATTAATTTCGAAAGGTATCTTAATGATCGCTACGAAAACATCACAAGCTCTCTCATTATTAATAGCATCCATGAGCAATGTAGCCGTAGCCGCACATATACTCCTTACTCTATATTCGGTATGTTGTCTACACATAATGAAACTACAGTAAAAATATTTCAGGATATATATAAAACCATTCAGAATACCATCCATAAAGATATGTCCGCTTTAGATAAGTTAGATGCACTGCACAAAATTCTCATTAATGCATGCAACGAGCATTTAAATATGGAACAAGAGGTGGTTCCTATATTAATGGTATTAAACGAATGTGCTAAACATACTGATGGCATGTATAATTATTCTGGCCATCATTACAGAACTAAACGTCACCCGCTTAGCGGAAGAATAGCGCAAGATACTGATGCTCCTACCACGCCTTATGAGGCACAAAAGAACGAGAGATATAATACATTGAGACGATTAGAAACAATGCTTGTATCAAAACAAGACGAACAAAATAAGGCAACTTTATTGTGCACCAGTAGGCAGCATAAACAGTAAGAACCAGCGATGCTAGCTCCTGAATGCATATTTCATCTTCCTATCGTTTAAAATGCACAGCGTTTATCGATAAATTGATCTTTTGCGCTTTTGACTCGCATTCGCTGGCTGAGTTCAAGACAACGATTGTTGAGTGCATCATAGTTTTCACGTATGAGTTTTAAATCAATTTTTTGCTTAATAAATTCCGGATAAGTTTTATCAAAATCTGGTTCAATTGATTTCTTTTTTTGTAATCTTGCTTCTAAAAGTTGATTGCGGTTCTCAAGTTCAGTAAGGAATGAATGATAAACCTTATCGCCATTGGTTTTCATAAAATCCCTGAATTCAGGTATGTTGCATAATATTTCCCGGCATTGTTCAGTGCGTTGTTTTAAATGTTCAGTAATGTCGTGAATGATGGATGTTGGATGCCCAATTATTTTTACCTCGTTATTTATTTCGACTTCTGCAATGGCTTGATACGCTAAAGGTGTCATTAAACTCAGCCTCAACAAGGTATGAAATTTAAAATATTTAAATAATGGATGTTTTGCAAGCTGTGAATAGATTTCTTTATGCTCATTACCGTACACGTTACTGAGCGAACTGAGTCCGGTTGAATGTATTCCGGTGTAAGTTAAAGCCTCATCTTTCCACCGTTGCATCATATTGAGATACCCTTCCTTGCTCAGAGTCGGCCAATGACAGGGGTAGGCATCCTGCAAAATCGGGAAGTTGACAATATCTCGTTCTGTGATATCAAATTGTCCTGGGTGTGGAACGCGGGCTGCTCGATTTAAAAACTGCCACCAGCCCACATTTTTGAAATGGGTAAATAATCTCCAAAGCGACATGTCAAAGTCAATGCGCTTACCATCTTTTGCAAGATTACCACGGTGTAAATCATCTTCTTCGAAAAAATAACTCAAGACGAGGGTGATGGCGTTACCACGTATGATTTCATAATGTTTTAAATCACTGGCGAAAATGGTGATGGGTTTTTGTCCTAACTTGAAGATCAACACATCATCATCTTTTTTATCATCTAATTTATAGACAGTTTGTTGTTCGTATTGCCCATATATTTCAATCAATTCTTCTAATGTGACGGAGTGATTATCTAATGCTGCAATTTTGAAGTCAGTTGGTTTGATGGGGTCTTCGCGTAGCGATTTGAAACCCTTTACTGCTTTTGAGACCACACCAATAATATTCCGCTGGATATCGTAAACCGTATGCATTTTGGGCGTCAGACCATAGGAGAATAAATGATAAAATCGGCTTACTGTGGTTTCGAGTTCTGAAACGGGTGAATTGATACCATTATGTTTTAAAAATCCAAGCGTTATTTTGTTCTTGTTTTTGCGCAATACTTTTTCAACGATATGAAATGACGTATTGACGGTTGCTTTGAAGGCATTTTGATTTTGCATGATATTTGATGTTTTACTAAGAGCGGTGTAAAACGATTCTTCCCATGATGTGGCAGAACGTTTTCTCACTTTATAAAAATCATTTTCGAGTTCTTGCTCTTGTATTGTACGATCATCTTTAATCAATGCATCATTGGGTAAGCTTTGTTGACTCTGACTGGTTGCAAGATTATTGACTGACAGTTCAGATGATAATATCTCATTCTCTTGTAGCTTTATTTTCTTATCTTCTACTGTCGGTACATCGGCAGGTGGCTGCCTGATACTTTCAACTTCTTTTGGGACGGTAAATGGTTTTTTGTGCTGTGCGATAATGATCTTGAATGTTTCGAAGCTTTTTTTATAGTCTTTTGTGCAAGTTACGGTATGCTCGACCTTTTCATCGGCGTTGTTCGTCGTTAATGGCGCTTGTGCTGACCCCCAAAACCGAAAGCTCATGATTATTTTTATCCATTGCGTTTTAAAATGAAAGGTTCATCTTTGACGCTAACAAACGTTTATTAAGATAATCTTAAGCTTTTGATTTTGTTACAAATTATGATTTTTTATTTGTCAAAATAAATATAAATGCTTATTCTTTTACAACTTCTTTGTCTGTACCAATGAGCAAAATATCAGCAGAGCGTTTTGCAAAAATGCCACTTTCAACAACGCCGACAATATTTTTTATGGCTTCTTCTATTTTGATGGGTTCATGCAATTTAAGACCAAAGACATCTAAAATGACATTGCCATTGTCCGTGACGACTCCTTCTCGGTAGACAGGATCAGCATTGAATTCGCCGGCAATTTTGCGAGCAACGAAACTTCGTGCCATGGGAATGACTTCGACTGGGACAGGAAAAGTGCCCAAAAGGTCAGTGTATTTACTGTCATCGACAATGCAGATGAATTGTTTTGCAACTGTGGCAATGATTTTTTCACGCGTTAAGGCACCGCCGCCGCCTTTGATCATTTTTTTTGCGGATGTGACTTCATCGGCGCCATCGACATAAAGGCTGACAAGGGGGGCTGCGTTTAAATCGATCACTGGAATAGAAAGCGCTCGTAACTTCTTTTCCGTATCGATTGAACTTGCAACCGCACCTTCAATCAAGTGTTTTTTTGCCGCTAATGCTTCAATAAAGTAATGGACGGTTGAACCGGTACCGACGCCAATAATAGTGTTTTCTTCAATATAGGCTAATGCAGCTTCTGCCGCACGACGTTTGTTTGTGTCTTTGTTTGTCATAAAATATATCCACTTAAATCTTCATCCTTAACCAATTCTTGCAGTTTTTCATTCACATATGCTGCTGTAATGCGAATGTCTTTTTGCTCCATATCTGATGCATGATAGGACACATCTTCGAGCAAACGCTCAAGCACGGTATGTAAGCGTCTGGCACCGATATTTTCAACGCGCTCATTCACTTGCCATGCGATTTCTGCAATACGTCTGACACCATCTGCTTCAAAGCGAAGAGTCACGCCTTCCGTTCCTAAGAGGGCGGTATATTGCTCAGTTAGAGATGCGGTCGGTTCAGTTAAAATACTCACAAAATCATCTGTAGAAAGTGATCGTAACTCAACACGAATAGGCAAACGGCCCTGCAATTCAGGAATCAAGTCAGATGGTTTTGCAAAATGAAAGGCACCCGATGCGATAAAAAGAATATGATCGGTTTTGACCATGCCATATTTAGTGGATACCGTTGATCCTTCAATGAGTGGCAAGAGATCACGTTGTACGCCTTCACGTGATACATCCGCGCCTGCATATTCAGAACGTTTTGCAATTTTATCGATTTCATCAATAAAGACAATGCCGCTTTGTTCAACGCTCTCAATGGCCCGTTTTTTGATGGCATCATCGTCAATGAGTTTGGCCGCTTCTTCATCGCGTAGGATTTTTTTGGCATCCGCTATTTTTATTTTGCGATGTTTTTTGCGATCGCCACCTAAATTTTGGAACATGCTTTGCAGTTGATTGGTCATTTCTTCCATGCCAGGAGGAGCCATGATTTCAACACCGATGGAACCTGCGCTGACTTCAATTTCAATTTCTTTATCATCCATGGAATTATCGCGGATTTTGCTGCGAAAGAGTTCGCGTGTTTTATTATCTTCAGTTGGTTCTTGCGGTTCGCCCACAAAACTACCACGAGCGGGTGGCAGGAGTGCATTCAAAATGCGTTCTTCAGCAGCACGTTCTGCTTGCGGCTGCATTTTGGCCATTTCATTGCTGCGCTCCATTTTGTAGGCAATGTCGGCAAGATCACGAATGATACCTTCAACATCACGCCCAACATAACCCACTTCAGTAAATTTCGTTGCTTCTATTTTAATAAAGGGAGCATTAGCAAGCTTGGCAAGACGTCTTGCGATTTCAGTTTTACCCACACCAGTTGGGCCGATCATTAAAATGTTTTTCGGCATGATTTCATCGCGCAAAGGTGATGACAAACGCATACGACGCCAGCGATTACGTAATGCAACTGAAACAGCGCGCTTTGCTTCCTGTTGACCAATGATGTATTTGTCTAATTCGAGGACAATCTCGCTGGGTGTTGGTGTATTAGGTATGGTGGTTGACATGATACGCTCACTGTTATTATTACGAATTTAATGTTTCAATTGTGAAATTTAGGTTTGTATATATACAGACAGAAGCTGCGATCTGCAGTGATTTTTCGGTAATGGTTTTGGCATCCAACTCAGTATGATCTAATAATGCAATGGCTGCGGATTTGGCATAAGGGCCTCCGGAACCAATAGCAATGACGCCATTTTCAGGTTCAATGACATCGCCATTGCCTGAAATAATGAGTGACGCATGTTTATCTGCTACAATGAGCATTGCTTCAAGACGACGCAACATGCGATCAGTGCGCCAATCTTTGGCCAATTCCACTGCGGAACGAACAAGGTTGCCTTGATGGGTTTCAAGCTTTGATTCAAATCGTTCAAATAATGTAAACGCATCGGCTGTGCCGCCTGCAAATCCGGCAATGATTTTCTCTTTGTAAAGACGTCTTACCTTTTTGGCATTACCTTTCATAATGGTATGACCAAGGGTTACCTGACCGTCGCCGCCAACTGCGACCATGTTGCCGCGCCGTATCGATACAATTGTAGTGCCATGCATTTTTGTCAAAGTCAAAACTCCTCTTCCAATTTAACATGATATAAGGGCACAATGTCGCTTTTCAAGGAGAGTAGGTATGCGACTTTCGGCACGACAACATGATCAATTACGGAACATCAAACTCACAAGACAGTATACAAAACACGCAGAAGGTTCGGTGCTCGTTGAGTTTGGCGAGACCAAAGTGGTTTGCACGGCATCGGCTACATTTGGTGTGCCGCCATTTTTGAAAGATAAAGGCCAAGGTTGGGTCACCGCAGAATATGGGATGTTGCCAAGGTCCACGCATGAGCGTATGCAACGGGAAGCAGCTAAAGGTAAGCAAACCGGACGTACGCAAGAAATTCAACGCTTGATTGCACGTTCCTTACGCGCGGCGGTGGATCTGAAGGCATTAGGTGAAAACACGATTGTGGTTGATTGTGATGTCATTCAAGCGGATGGTGGAACACGCACGGCATCGATCACCGGCGGTTGTGTTGCGCTCTACGATGCGGTACAACAGTTATTGAACAGGCAGAAAATTGTTCGTGATCCTTTCATACAGTGGGTCGCATCGGTATCGGTAGGCATGTATCAAGGCCATGCTATTTTAGATTTGGATTATCAAGAAGATTCCAATGCGGAAACGGACATGAATGTGGTCATGACAGAAAAGGGTGAGTTCATTGAAGTGCAAGGAACAGCAGAGAAACAAACGTTTAAAGAAACAGAGTTAATGCTCATGCTGAATCTTGCCAAGAGCGGCATTGCTGAATTAATATCCATGCAGAAACAATCGGTCAATATTGAATGACAAAAAGGCCATCATATGCAATCACATCAAGGATTTGAATTGTTAAAGACTGTTACACTGAGTATCGATGACATCCAAAACAATATCAAAAAAACAAATGATCTTTTAGATTTTTTGTTAACCGCTTTAAGAAATGGTGACAAACCAATCCATATTTTTCAGGTTTTAAAAAGTAAAGGATTTAAAAATGCATTAGAAAATTTGCATGATCCAAAAGTGACACTGAAATACCTTTACCTCGTTGTGTCTCTGTATGAAAAAGGGATTGATGTGAAGCAGGCCGATGCACTTTTGCGCTCTGATAGACGAAGAAAATTGGCTTATAATATTATTAGAGATGGAATCATCATTCATACTAATTACGCTCATTATCCACTGCTTGATGTCGTTTTAGGGCAATGTGCGTCCCCTGAAAAAATGTATCCTTTATTATGTGAAAAAGGATTGTTTCATCCAATGCAAATGAAAACATATCCAAGCGTTGAACAAGATTATGCGTATTTAGGTATTTCGAGAGCAGGGGATTTTTGTTCAAAAGAAAAAATGCTCAAATATATTTTAACATTTCCCACTGACAAAAAACGCGAAGCCTTAACCAATGCTTTAACTGAAGGACATCCCTTGCATGATTTTTTTAATGTACAACGTGGTATATTGGTGCCTAGTAAAGATCGAGGAACGTTTGCGATCATTCAAGCTGAATTGAATGAGATTAATAAAAATTACTCTGCAGTCATACTCGCTCCTGTCGTTCGAACAAACATTTACCCAATGCCACAGACGACAATAAATCCCATTGCAACTCCCATTAATTATACGTATCCATTTCAACACATGTCATTTCACCCACCTGTACAAGTGATGAATAATGCAGCTGTTGTTTCTGTACCTTATGTGGTGCCAGTGCCAGCAATGCAACCTTGTTATTTACCCAAGCCACCGGATCTGCCATTAATTAAACCGCTTACACAAGAGCAAGCATTGTTTTTTTCAAAAGGTATTGTGCCTTCGCCATACGGTGCACGTGTACCTGAAACGCAATTATCGCCCGCACCGGTTGCTCCATCAATCATGCCTTCAGCACCTACTCTGACGCAGAAGCCAAGCTTAATCGAGGAGGCGCCACGTCATCCTTTATTGCCACCTGCTCCTGTATTGCGGCCGGTTTATATTAAAACAAATAATAATACGACAAAGAAAAATGCTGCGTTAAGCAAACAGCAATCATCAAATTATCAATCACAGAAACATGTGCAAGAGAAAAATCGTGGTAAGGAAACTGGGCAGAAACGCAGACTCGAGTTAGCACAATAATAGATTTATGAATGAATGCTTAACTAGAAATAGTAGGGTGTTAGGCGCGTTTTTTGCACCGTAATCCACCAAAAATAATAATGATTTTTTTTAATGCGGTGGATTACGGCAAAAAGCGCCTAATCCACCCTACTATTTTGCTGAGCCTACTAATTATTTTTCACTGGCGTATGCCTATTTTCATTATTGCTATCGTCATCAACATTAGCATGAACAGGTTTACTGTGATGAAACAAGCCCACTGTCGCAACGACTTCTATCTTTTCTTGCATTAATTTTTTGAGAGCGGGTAACTCTTTATCAGGCGGTGGTGATTCGTTATTGACGAAAAGTGTTTTAGCAACAATGCGATCCCGTTCTTTATCGAATAAATCAACAAAAGGCGCTTGGTTCATTTTAAAGGTGTCATGAAAAAACTGGGCAATCGTTCTTTTAACGATTTGTGGGGCCGACCTATGTGCCGGTTGGTCATCGACCGAGCAATACCAAATTTTGATGTGTTGTGGGTTTTTTGCAGAATGGAGTCGAATGATGGCTGCCATATCACCGTGCTTGAATAAACGATAATACTCATGTTCATCAGGATTGTTTTTATGAAGAGGCGTATTAGGTTGATTTGCTTTTTGACATAAGGCTTCCTTCAGCCATTGTTCCAATTCGATGATGCCATTAATGGAAGGCTGGATAGTTTTTTTAAGTTCCTTTTCTTGTAAATCTCCTTGATCAAGGTTGGTCATATTGTGCTGTCCTTCACTTTAACAATAAATTTTATACTAAATCATGCTTGCTGATTTCAGCATCCTATACTGTTTATTCTAGCAAACTAGGCTTAAGAAATTCTTAATCATACGGTTAATCGAATAATGTCGTAGGGAGTAAGTAATCGATAATAAGCGGAGCGTGGTCTGAAAAGCGTTTATCTTTGTAAATAAATGTTTTTTGTGGACAATTGAGCAAATCCTGCGTTGCAATTTGGTAATCGATGCGCCAGCCTACATTTTTTTCCCACGCTCGCCCACGATTTGACCACCAAGTGAATTGATCAGCTTCGGTATTAATACTCCTAAATGAATCAATATAACCAATATTGCTGAATAATTGATCCATCCAGGCACGTTCTTCCGGTAAAAAGCCAGAGTTCTTTTGATTGCTACGCCAATTTTTTAAATCAATTGCTCGATGTGCAATATTGAAATCACCACAAATGATCATGCTGTTTCTTTTTTTTCTCCAATTGCGCAATAAGGTTTCATATTGACCTAAAAAATCAAACTTACATTGTTGACGTTGCTCACCGGATGTACCCGATGGCAGGTACGCCGATGCAATAAGTAAGCGACCCAGTTTAATGACAAGATGTCGTCCTTCATCATCAGCGAGCGGAAAGCCCAAACCGGTTAGGACTTTATCTGGCGTGTGTTTGGTATAAATGCCTACACCACTGTAACCTTTTTTCTGAGCAAAATGAAAATAGGCTTCATAATTTTTCAGTGTAAGATAATCATGTGCCATATCCGCGGCTTGTGCTTTTAATTCTTGAATGCAGATCACATCTGCAGCTTGTAGGCTTGCCCATTCGAAGAATCCTTTTTTTGCAGCGGAACGTATGCCGTTAGCATTAAAAGAAATGATTCGAAAGGGTTTGGAAAGTGTCATGTTATTCGCCAAAGATCGCATCTAATATTTTGCTGGTTTGTTCAGGTAATTTTTTTAACTCGACTTCTACTTTATTTTTTAACTCATCCAACTCTTCTTTTGTCAGTATGGTTTGGATTAATAAAGTGTCTAATTTAACACTGGGTTTGGTCACAGGGCCACTGACCAGTAGAGGCACCATTAACTTAGGCGTATTCTTTGGTTTAATTTGTATCGCAGTATCCAGTGTTTTATCAATGAGTGACATTTCACCACTGATGCGCGCTGTAAAAGCATCAGCCAGTAAAATGACATCATCGCTTTTTGCAAGCCTATCAGCAATATAAACGGTGCCGCTCAATTGTTGAAATTGCGTGCCATCTGTGCGAGTTCTGTCGTTGCGCTGTTGTTTTAAAACGGCAATGCCTTTGTCAATAAAGTAATTGAGATCAATGCCTTTGATGCTGCCAGAAGCAATATTGAATTGTAAGGACCCAAATAAATCATTGACCGTTAACTGCTGCATATGGCCAATAAAGTGTATTGTCGCAAGTCCTGTGATCGTGGTAGGGGCATCACCTAATAGATCACGCAAAGTAGAGAACATGTCGATTTTGGATAAATCAATTTGCCATTGTAAACCTTTGTTTGATTTTTTATCGAATTGTGCTGAGGCTAGCATCGTACCTTGGTAACATTGGGCCGTTAAGTTCTCAAGGATGACTGCATCATTATTGATGCTGAGTTTGCCTGTCACTTGGCTTGCTTTGAACTTATCCAATAAGAGTTCTTTCGCATGTATGGTGGTTTGCCAATGATCAGTTTTACTCCATTTCCACTGCCAAGGCGATGATAAAGTGAGTTGTTTGAATGTAATCGATGGTTGTGCGCTTGCGGGTTTGGCGAGATTCATTTCATTGATGCTAAGGGCTAAAAATGGATAAAGGGATAATGACGCATTGCCTTGTGTCGTTACAGCATACCCTGTTTTATCTTGTATGGTGGTTGTAATGTAAGACAGTACTGTTGCAGGATTGACAATCATATAGACGGTTACAAACCCAGCAACCAGGCATAAGCCAATCAAAGATAGAATAACAATCACTAAGTTTTTTACATTTTTTGCCATAATTAGGTCATTCCTTGAGTGTTGATCTCTAGATGAGCGGGTGATGGGAATCGAACCCACGTTAAAAGCTTGGGAAGCTCTCGTTCTACCATTGAACTACACCCGCATGGTGAATTTTTTCGTGACCTATTCTAACGTGTGAAGATAATAAGAGCCATCATTTTGTCATGGCAGTGGATAATATATCATTTGCACGACATTGCCATCTGGATCTTCGCAATAAAAACTGCGTGTACCATCACGATGATCTTTTGGTTTAGCAATAATTTTTACGTCATGCGCCACTAAAAAATCATACCAGCGATCCACATCTTCTTTTGATTTTAGAAAAAAACCCAAATGATCTAAATGTTGCGCCGTTTCTGCTGTAAAGGGTTTCGTTGCACGATGCAGCGCTAAATTATCCTCTCCACTCGATAAATAAATGTTATCCGGATCAGGTTGCCAAACCACTTGCATGCCTAATAAATCGCAATAAAAATCACGGCATTTTTCCAAATTTACGGCATGTAAGGCAAGATGGCGTAGGCCTAAATGTGATGGTCTTTGCATGGATTAACTAACCTTAATAGCAGCGAGCGCATTGCGCATCGCTTTGATGGTGTGCTCATAGGGCGGATGGTTGAAAATGGCAGAACCTGCTATGAATGTATCTGCGCCCGCTTTTGCAATGCTTGCAATATTATCGACATTGACACCACCATCAACTGCAATAGAAATAGGATGTTTTTGGTGTAAATCTAACCACGTGCGAACTTGATGAATTTTGCCAAGCGTGCTATTGATAAAATGTTGTCCAGCAAAGCCCGGATTAACCGACATGATCAACACAAAATCTAATTCATCAATGAGGTGCGTTAAATAACTGATGGAAGTTGCTGGGTTTAAAGCCAAGCCTGCTTTGCAACCCTGTTCTCGAATTAAAGACAAGCTGCGTTGGATGTGCTTTGAGGCTTCTGGATGAAAACTGATCCACGATGCACCTGCTTTTGCAAACTGTACGATTAAGTCATCGACTGGCTCAACCATAAGATGGACATCAATAGGTGCTTTGACCCCATATTCTCGCAGCGATTTGGCGACCAGTGGGCCAATGGTGAGATTCGGTACATAGTGATTATCCATGACATCAAAGTGTAACAAGTCGGCCCCAGCTTTCATGACGGCATCACATTCCGCACCGAGCGTTGCAAAATTGGCCGATAATAATGATGGTGCAATTTGATAAGTAGGCATAGTTATCCTTTAGACTGCAGATAATAAAATCATTTCAAAATCATCTTTAGTGGCACCACATTCCGGACACTGCCAAGCAGGCGGAACATCTTCCCATTTCGTACCTGGCGCAATTCCTTCTTCAGGCGCTCCTTTTTCTTCATCGTATATATAACCACATAATAAACACATGTAGCGATTGTAGGTGCTCATCTATTACCTCGTTTACAGTATGCGTGCAATCTGCTTCAAATCTGCGTATTATACGCTAAATATTAGCGAGAACACTACTCTATGAGCCTATCCCAGAACTTATTTACGCGTGCCAAGCAATCTATCCCAGGCGGGGTTAATTCGCCGGTGCGAGCATTTTTATCTGTTGATTTATCACCACTTTTTATCCAAGAAGGACGCGGTGCCTATTTAATTGATGTGGATGGTAAGCAATATATCGATTATGTGTTATCTTGGGGGCCTTTGATTTTAGGCCACGCTCATCCTTTGGTCATCGATGCGGTGCAAGAACAACTGAAATTAGGGACAAGTTTTGGTGCCCCGACTGTCATCGAAGTTGCCTTGGCTGAGAAAGTATTGTCCTTTTTTCCATCTATGCAGCAAGTGCGCTTTGTCAGTTCAGGCACTGAAGCTTGCATGAGCGCCATTCGTTTAGCGCGAGGTTTTACTGGCCGTAACAAAATCATTAAGTTTGCTGGCTGTTATCATGGTCATGCTGACAGTGTGCTCGTGAATGCAGGTTCAGGCGGCTTGACATTTGGCGTGCCAAGTTCACAAGGTATTCCTCTGCAAGTATCACAAGATACTTTAGTCGCGTCTTTTAATGATTTAAACGCCGTTGAACACTTATTTAAACGACATGCAGACGATATTGCCGCCATTATCGTTGAACCTGTTGCAGGTAACATGAACCTCGTGTTGCCGCAAGATGATTTTTTAACGGGTTTACGCAAATTATGTGACGAGTATGGTGCACTTCTTATTTTTGATGAAGTGATTACTGGCTGGCGTGTGAGTCAATATGGTGCGCAAGGTTATTATCAGGTGCGTCCAGATTTAACAGTGCTGGGTAAAATTATTGGTGGTGGATTTCCAGCGGCTGCCTTTGGCGGACGAGATGACATCATGAATAAATTAGCGCCGCTTGGGCCTGTGTATCAAGCAGGTACCTTATCGGGTAATCCGGTTGCGATGACAGCAGGGCTTGCAACACTTACTCAATTAGACAATGCTTCACTTTATGACGATCTTTCGGCGCGCACACAACAATTGGTAAATGGATTATCACAAGCTGCAAAAGACGCGGGAATTCCATTTCAAGCACAAGCCATTGGCGCAATGTTTGGGTTTTATTTCACATCATCACCCACCATACGTCATGAAGATGATGTAAAAGCATGTGATCTGAATCGATTTAAGAAATTTTTCGCTGGTATGTTAAAAGAGGGCATTTATTTAGCACCTTCAGCATTTGAGGTTGGATTTATGTCTAGTGCGCATTCAGAACAAGATATCATTGATACGATTCAAAAAAGTAAAATTGTTTTTGCGGAATTGTCTTAAGAGATCCTTAAGCTAGATTCAAGTAATCTATTATGGATTAACAACTTAACAAGGAACAAGGACAATGCGCAGCAGGTTAAGCGAGACATATAATTATTTGTATGGCGGTGTTGGATATTATGCAAAAAAAGCGTGGGACATAACACCATTGCCTGATGCAGTCAAAACTAACTTAGCCAAATGGTACCATAATGCAACGTATTATGCGCATGTGGGATGGGATGGTACAGTAGAAACAGGAAAACAATTATATACTGGCAGTAAATGCCTTGTTGCCAATGAAAAACTCAATGCTGCACTCCATACCAATCTTAAAGAACAGGGACAAGGATTTTTACATTTTTTCAATTTGAAAGATCATTTCACCAAAATCATGGAGCGTCCGCAAACAAGACGCGTATTACTTTACGGGATTTCAGCAAATTTATGGTTTCTGACTGTTGCTATGTTTTGTGACGGCATCAGTAAAGGTCGTTACATGCCTATGGGACAGTCTTATTTTGAAGCGCTGTTAAGCCCACTTGCCGCCCTCTATCTTGTCATTCAACATAAAACAAGAATGTTTATCGACAACCCATTTTATAACATGGCTGTTGCTAAAGTAGCAGGGTTTGAGGAGCTTGCCTCTGAACACTTTAAACCATGTGAGTGCGGTACGGGAAAACAATTAAAAGGAATGCTAGGCAGTTCATTTTATCTTTTTGCCGATCAAATATACAGTCGTTTGATCACACAAGAAATACCTCTTGTGATCGCAGAAAAATTATCGATTGATTTTTTAGTCAGAAGGATTGTGCATACTGTCGGCCCGATTGCGGAATTCATGTTAAATGCGCTGCGCATGGGACAAGTGTTTTTAGAATATAAATTAGCAGCAAAAGGCATGTGCACAGAGCATCGTTATCAAGAATTAGTGAAGCATAATAATTACGCATTTGGCATGGGTTTATCCTATTATGGATTATGCATGTTCATTAATTTGAGCTTAAATTTTGTCTTATCATATTTTAGCATAACGAATGCATTATTGAGTACAAATGCATTTACTACTGATGCACTTTATTCCATGGTATTTTTATGCTATATTTTCTTGGCGCAAACCATTGATAAACCCATACCTGGCAATACTACCGGCATCGATTTTTTTTATTTTAGTCGATATTTTACCTCGTTTAGTTTATCGCACACATCAAGAGCATTAAGTGCCTACTTTAATCCGCAAGACACTCAAAACCCTAATGCAAAAAACACAGCAAAACCTGCTTCGAATCAAATCAATGCACCTAAACCGCAAACAAACATCGAGTGGTTTCAGGGTTTATTAAATAAATTTCCACCTTATCAATTAGTGTGTTATCTATTTTCCTTGACGGGCGAAGCAGAATCGATAGAAAAAAAGATTATAAGTTTTTGCAGGCGTGATGGCGCGCGTTTATATTTTGAGTATGGGATTGATGACATTAAAGAGTTAATTAATGATATTAAAACCATGCGCAGCAGTCGTGTTCATAACGTGGTGAAAAATTATATTCCTTATATTCTACCAAAAGATACTCGTAAATTATTGGAACTTCTTTTAGATGAGCGATTAGAAGTCGTGCTACAACAAATCGAATCAATCGCACGACAAATTGAGGCACAATCAAGCAGCAGCACAACATCGGTTTACACAACAGACTTTGATGCGGTTTTGGATTTTATCAAAACTAAACTCGGTTTTGCGCCAACCAAGTTGCTTGATTTGTCTCGCATGATTCAAGATAATTATGTACCCGATGCGACAAAGGCAGTGCCACGGATTGAAGCAAAACCACCTGCGCAACCGCAGCAATCACAACAGCCACAACCCTTGCCCTCTGTCCTGGAAGATTTACCCAGAGTGCCGCCTCACGTGCTCCCAGTAATCGTATTGCAAGATGAAGCGCAGAAAATTGCGGTTTCTACTCAAGCTGCAGTGCCCAATGTCACCGATTTAATCCGTGAAGATTACATCGCAACACCTGCGATTAAATCACCAGTAGTTAACGTGGTTGCCAATAAAGCAGCACCTAGCGCGCTGACGAGCAATGGCATGTTTGCGGTGGTCCAACCAGCGGATGAAAGAAAACCTTTAAAGCCTGATCATCGAGCTTTATTTAAGAATTCTTCACAGTCGTTGTTTTAGCGCATCCACCCATAAGATTTAGGTATAGGATGTTCCTCTCTTGTGGCAGGCGTGCCCGCAGGTTTCGGCGTGTGCATGGTTTTTTCAGCTTGTGCAAAGTCAACCATGTTTTTAGACAGACCATGACGAAAAGCCGAATAGATACTGAAACAACCTGCGCCAAATACTGCAGCGCCTGTCACGCCTTCTATAGTTAGAAGGCTTCCTGTCAAGACTTCCAGACCAATTGGAAGACCCGTTGCTGTTGCAAGCCAAACGATCTGGGGAAAAGATACCGCGCAAGCAACGATCATCATGATGCCCCAAAGAGCAAAATAGAGGCCATTTCCAATTGCACTTGATGGTGATGGCTTACCCTTGCAATCCGCAATTTGCTGATACTGCGCTTGTAATTTTGTATCAAGCGGTTTATCGATTAACGCATTGGTTTTTTTGAGTACGGTCGTTGCATATTTAATATCAAAGGGAGCCTGCTTTTTTTCCGCCGTGATTTTTTCATCTCGAATTCTCGTTAACATAGCAAGACCTGTCTTTTTACATTGTGCTTCATCATATGTGGCAGGTTTAAAATCGATGAAACGTTTATATAAACGATTAAAATGCGTTGCGTATTCATCTTGTTCTTGTTTATCTAAGGTTGCATCACTTACTTGTTTGCAATTCTCTCTAAAATAATAAAATGATCGTTTACCAATACGCATGTCATCAGGCAAATCTGAATTGAAATTGACGTGTGTCATCTCCAGCATGAGATTAATGCGTTGCAAAAATGCTTCTTCGAGTTCAGTGCGCTTACTCATTTGCGCAAGATCATTATAAATTGTTGAGATTAACCCGCATATTTTTGCATAGGTTTCACGTGCTTTCACGGCATCAGTTGCAGTATGAACCGCCATGATATTATCTAATGATCGCCTAATGTTGGTGATGCTGCGGCGTAATACAATGCTTTGATTGGCTGCATGCACGCAATCAAAGTTATCTAATTTTTCTTCAATGTATTGGACTATATCCAACACAAATTGGTTTGGATTGTTTTTAAGTGTGTTTAGAAACAGTTTCCCATCTGCTATGTTTTGCTCAAGTTGTGTTTGTCGTTCGGTGCGATCGCCCAGATGTTGGGTTGCGAGGATGGCATTTAACTCTTCTGTCCATTCAGCAATGTTTTTTGTGTTATATACAATGACTGGCATACGTTTCCCTTCTGTTGCACTAGATTTTCGTCACGTTAATATACACGGATTTTATAATGTTACAAGAGAAATAATATGATACGAAAACTTATAGGCAGTCTGTGCGCTGGCGCATATTCCAACATATGTTTCAAATTAATGTACCTATTCTTCTAAATGACCGCGATTGTTTGGTCAATTCAGTTTCTAGTTCATTATGACTCGTATTTATTTTCTGTTGTTTAACATTTGCCTTAAGTTGATTAATTATTTGATTGTCTTCGGGAAACATCTCTCTAATCAGTGGTGCTCGCATCATCCAGATACCTAACACCGCTGATATTGCAAATATGGCTTTTGTTTTCCAAGTTAGTTTCTCGATCATTGTATTGATGCTCATTGTTTTTCTCCTTTGTAAGAAATAAAATGTCCAGTATGAAAAAACTGGCTTCGTCGCAAAAATTTCAAATTGCTATAAAATCATCTGTCATATCCAATGGCTACTCCAATTTCGTAGGAAGTAGCTCGGTTGGCGTATCTGCCTCTAAGCTGATCAAGTTTGTACTTGGACAGCTCTATCTTTGTTGATCGTCCCTATATGGACGATTCATGTTTGATGCGCGTATTATCGACATTATAATAGCTGTTTGTCAATATCAAATTTTTCAAAATTTTATATCAAAAATAACGGAGTACTTTCCGTTATCTTGTTGATGATAAACTATCGGCTATTTGATGCCGACACTTCGATAGACTTTATATTCAAAAATAGATATGATGAGCAATAATATTAACATGGTATTGATATAGTAATATTCTTCGGCTTATGTTTGAAAAACTCAGTGACAACTTAAATTTATTGATGTCTGAAGTGCATATTAGCGCTGATGAGTTGGCAAGACGTACCGGTGTACCCGCGAGCACTATAAAAAAAATACGTAATCGTTATAACCCAAATCCTACCTTGACGACCCTACTTCCGTTGGCACAATTTTTCTCAGTGACCTTAGGACAATTAGCTGGGGATGAACCATTACCTGACAATAGAACAAAAGGTACTTATCAATCAGGTATCGATTCGGTTAGGTACATACCGATATTAACTTGGATGGAGGCAATCACATGGCCACGCTCTAAAGATGAACACCATCTTATGATCACAACTGAATATGAGTATAGTAGCAATGCTTATGCACTAATTGTAGAAGATGACGATTGG
>Ga0207073_1079_pt1 | contig 21511 bp, 19 predicted proteins | sample Alteio_BWMinHeat_65_FD_153575 | JGI IMG/M metagenome (GOLD analysis project Ga0207073, IMG submission 153575) | Enriched cells from forest soil in Barre Woods Harvard Forest LTER site, Petersham, Massachusetts, United States -... | ecosystem: Environmental > Terrestrial > Soil > Temperate forest >...
CAGCATGGGTGCTAGCATTTTTAACCGTGATGGAGACAATGCAGACACTCTCATTGCCAATGCCGATGCGGCTATGTTGCTTGCTAAACATTTTGGTGGTAATTATTTAGAATTTTATCGACCCGAAATTAACTCTCAGTTACCGAAACAACTCGAATTAGAAAAAGACTTGCATCACGCGTTAAAAAACAATCAATTTCAATTATATTATCAGCCGTTAATTGACATCAAACAGAATAAAATCTGTGGCATGGAAGCGTTATTACGTTGGCCACATCCACTGTATGGCTTGATTTCGCCCATGCAATTTATTCCTATTGCTGAAGAAACGGCACTCATCGTACCGATAGGTGAATGGGTGTTAAGAGAAGCTTGTGTGCAAACGGTGAAATGGCACAAAATGGGATATACGTCCTTAAAAGTGGCAGTCAATTTATCAGCAAAGCAATTGTTACAGGAAGATATTCTTGAAGTGGTACAAAGTATTTTAGTGGAAACACAGCTGCCCACTAAGTTTTTAGAATTAGAAATCACTGAAACCTCCATTTTAAATGAAGAAGTCATTCCTGTACTTAAACAATTCACAGACCTTGGGATTTCACTGGCTGTTGATGATTTTGGGACGGGTTATTCAGGTTTAAGTTATCTTAAACGGTTCGCTGTTGATAAACTCAAAATCGACCAATCTTTTATTCGTGATTTGCCCAATAACACGCACAGCATCACAATTGTCTCTGCCATTATTGCCATGGCCAAAGAAATGAATATCCGCACGCTAGCAGAAGGTGTTGAAAAACAAGAACAATTACAATTTTTACAATCCAAGGGTTGCGACTATGTACAAGGTTATTACTTTAGTAAACCGCTCGAAGCAAGCTTTTTCACTCAATTTTTGATAAACTTTACCAAAGAGACTGAAAAAACTGTCAATGAAGGATTAACATCGTAAGGGAGGATACACGTATGAAGCAATGGGTTAAAATAAATGTTATCGGGTTTTCACTCTTGACGGCCCAAACCCTAATGGCCTCAGGCTATAAAATGGAATTTCAAAGTGCCTCCGTATTAGGCGATGCCGGTGAAGCTGCGGTCGTTGAAGATGCCGGCACCAACTGGTATAACGCAGCAGGTCTCGTTTATTTACCAGCACAAGTCGTGGCCTCAGTAATCGATGTATACGCACCCACCACCTTTACGGGTAACACCACTGCTCGAAGTTTATTAGGGCCTGCATTTGATTTTCATGGTACAGGCCGTGCGAGTTCTCATCCGAATGCCATCCTACCTGCTGTTCATGTTGCGCTTCCAATCACTGATAAATTGGCTTTTGGTTACAGTATCGTACCTGCTTGGGGATTTACAGAAGATTATGGCAGATCGTCAATAGTACGCTATGATTTAATTAAGGTAGAGACGAAAACTTTAGACATCGCACCCAGTCTTGCTTTAAAACTCAATAATCAATGGTCAATCGCAGCAGGACCAGACATTCATTATTTTTCTGTGCACAGTCAAAGTGCAGTTTTTACCGAACCGTTGACGGTTGGTGATTCTTTAGCCAAGTTTTCAGGTAGTGACTGGGTTCTCGGCGGTCACTTTGGTGTCTTATTTCGTCTCAATGATGACACACGTATTGGTTTAAATTATCGCACACGTATGACCATGGAACTAAATGGTCCAAGCACCTTCATCTTAAATGGCGGGGCCACAACATCCACCAATTCCTTCAAATTGACCGTCCCTTTGCCGGCCACAACAACATTGAGTGCTTATCGTCAATTAACTTGCAACTGGGCGGTGATGGGGACAATCGCCTATGACCAATGGAGTGCGCTCGGTCAATATTATGCTAGAAATTATAAACAACCACCTTCTATCTTAAACCCAGCCGGTATCATTCCAGTCGTCACCCAACCCCAAAACATGCATGATACGATTGATGTCAGTGTGGGTGCGCATTACAGATTAAATGAACAATGGTTACTGCGCGGTTCAATTAAATACGAACCGACCCCAACTAACGATACCTATCGAGATGTTAGTTTCCCAGATGGTGAGAAGCTTGGATTACAAATCGGTTCACGATATCAAATGACCAAAAAACTCGCTGTTGATCTCTTATATGGCCATGTGTTTGTGAAGACAAAGAACATTCATGGAATTTATCCACAACAACTTTATCCGAATACGGTGGCGGCAAGCGGTCATCAAAGAACCAGTATTGATTTACTTGGCGCACAATTGGTATGGAATATATAGGGCTTTTCATCATTCTCGAAAATATGCTGGTGCTTGCCATCATCATTTATTTGATGATCAAATTAAATAAATTGCGAGCAAGCAACCAGCAATTACAAAATGATAAGCAAGCCGCCTTAGATCGCGTTGTTGAATGCAATAAATCATTTAATGAAGTATTCAACATCAATTCGGATGGAATTGCGCTTTTAAACTTAGAATTAAATTTTTTCAAGGCCAATCAAACGCTTTGTATGTTGCTCGGTTATAGCATGGAAAAAATTTTAACCTGGAACTTAAAAACCATTTTTGTTGGCAACTTTGAGGGCGAACATCAAGTTGGGGTCAATAAATTACTCTTAAAACAAATCAATGCTTATACTTATCAACAAAAATTTATTAAAAAAAATGGCGATGCAATTGGGGTTATCATTACTCTTTATGTGGTCAGTGATAAACAAAATGAACCGAACTATTTCATCATGCATTTGAAGGCAAACAATCGTTAACCGCATAGATGGAACAATTTTACACTATCATGTTACAAAATATTATTATAAACTATCTTATTTTCATTTGATAAATAATTAAGGTCTTTCAGACATGGTTCGTAATCATATAAAACTGATGTTGTTATTATTCTACTTAGGTCTTGTGCACGTGGGCGCAGCGCGTGCTGCATCTTGTGCTGATCAATCAACATTTTTAGTGGGTGCCGGTATTGCAGATATCACAGGACCTGCTGCAGAAATTGGCATGATGGGTTATGGAATGATGCAACAGCGCACAGCGGGTATTTCCCAGCGTTTATGGGCGCGTGCTTTTGTCATTGAATCACCCTGTAATGGCAAACGCGTCGTTTTTGTGAATACGGATTTAGGACAAATCTTTCAAGCAGTCAAAGAACACGTGATCAAACGACTGAAAACAAAATTAGGTAAAAAATACACTCGAGATAATGTCATGCTCACTGCCAATCACACGCATAGTGGTCCTGGAGGTTATTCAACTTACACATGGTATAACATTACGACACTCGGGTTTAATCGCGATAATTTTGATGTGATTGTGAATGGCATCGTAAATGCTATAATGCTTGCTGACGGTAATTTGACGCCAGCCACCATCAAAATAAATCACGGTCAGTTAAACGGAATCAGTTATAATCGCTCAAAGGATGCGTATTTAAGAAATCCACAGCAGGAACGTGATCAATATCGCTATGATGTCGATACAGAGATGACACTGCTGCGTTTTGATACGCTTGATGGCAAACCCATCGGTATGATTAATTGGTTCCCTCTTCATGGTGTCTCATTAGATAAACATAATTTCTTAATTAGTGGCGATAATAAAGGATTTGCCGCCTATTTATTTGAGCAGGATTATCACGCCACTTATGCCGCAGGTTCTTTTGTTGCGGCATTTGCGCAAAGCAATGCAGGCGATGTCTCGCCAAATCCCTATGGTCAATCTGGCAAATCAGGAAAAGCAGGCTTACTGTTACTCGAACAAACGGGCAAAATACAATATGAAAAAGCCAAAGAACTTTATTTGAGCGCAACGGAACTCATCAAAGGTGATGTGGATTTCAGGCATGAACATGTGGATTTTCAAAATATCGCCATCGATAAGAAATTCACTGATGGTGCCATCCATACCACTTGTCCTGCTGCAATGGGTATCTCCATGTTGGCGGGCACGCAAGATGGTGAAGGTGTTGGGCAACAAGGTGTGACTTGTGAAAATGTGATTAATGTTTTCTCTAAATTGGTTTGTGAAATGGTCACCACATCTTGCCAAGGCGAGAAACCCATTTTCATTACAACCGGTAAACAGCGACCTTATTCTTGGACACCGTCAATTTTACCATTACAAATGATAAAAATAGGTAATTTTTACATGATGGGCACACCTTTTGAAATCACCACCATGACAGGACGACGCCTTAAAGAGACAGTGAGTGGACAACTTCAGGATAGTCATGTGGTGGTGTCATCACTTGCCAATGCCTATGCAGGTTATGTTGTCACGAACGAAGAATATGGATTACAGCGTTATGAAGCAGCATCTACTGTTTTTGGTCCATGGCAACAAGCTGCGCTTTCACAAGAATTTAATAAATTGACTCGTGCACTGTTGTTACAACAAACCATCCCCAGCGGGCCAAAGCCACTTGATTTATTAGATGTGCAAACGAGCTTGCAAACGGATGTGTGGTTAGATGATAAACCACCATCAGTTGATTTTGGCAGCGTACATCAAGATGTCAAACCTTCTTACGCGCCAGGTGATACAGTGACAGTAAGATTTTGGGGTGGCCATCCTAATAATAACTTACGAACTGGCGGAAGTTTTCTTGAGGTCCAACAATTAATAAATAATCGTTTCGTCCCAATTCGTTATGACCGAGATTTTGATACGGAATATCACTGGAGCAGAAATGGGATATCATATTCATTAATCACCATTGTTTGGCGTATCCCTCGCATCATAGAAAAAGGCAAATACAGGATTGTACACTACGGTGATTGGAAATCAGGCTGGACCAACAAAATAGAACCATACGTGGGATATTCTTCAACATTTGAGATACGTTGAGGGAAGATTCGGATTGCAGCACTCACGGATATTCATTACAATGAATTTATCATTATTATGACATAAGGAAAAAATCATGAACGGTCGATATGATAGTGGTAATCCTAGTGGAGGTTATTCTTCTCAAAATTCAGGCTATTCTGCAGGCACGCCCGCTGGCTGCGGTTATTCTTCGCAAAGCACTTATTCGAGTGCACCGTCGTATGGATGTCAACCCAGTCAAACCGTATCAACAACTTACTCCATCTTTTCGCCAGCACGTGGCGGTTACGTGCAAACCACACCATCGCCATACTATCGCAATGATGTGGAATGTTGTAAAATTTTGTGATCAAACATTTTCTGCAACTGTTTGCATAATGGCGTCAATTTAAGACGCCATTGTGTCAATATTTACATTTGCAGGGTGTATGCAAACTGATTGTTCATATCGGTTAAGCGCATTTGTAATGATTCATGTTTCTTATTCAACTCTTCAAATTTATCATGTAACTCATTGAATTGATAAAGAATTTTTTCATGTTCTTGTTTGAGCATCACATAGTGCTTACTGATGCGCTCACACTCCAGCATGAGATCACTAAATAAAGTATTAATAATTTGTTGCTGCTCAGCACAAGATACGTATTGTGTTGCAATGGCAATCATCTTACATTGCACATTGATCAGCATTTGTTTAAACATTGTTTCAGTCATCATTTGATTGTTCATTGTGTTAGCTCCATAACAATGTCATACACACTCTTGTGTCCCAAAAAAAGGGAACCATGAGGTTCCCTTTTCAATAAAAGTGTATTGACTTCCGATTAGATTATAGCGACACCCCGCCTGTTGCTGGGAAAGGAATGATTTGTGATGATTTACTGTTATCACCATTCATTTCTTGTGTATACCCTTCTTTGTATTGGTTATTGCTCCATGTCACATTCGTGGTCCTTAGTATCAATATGTTATTATTCGTCCAGAATTGTCTTGTATCATGGTCTTCAAAACGTTGTATAAATATATTACCGCTGACAGTTAAGCCATTGACATCAGTTGCAGCGACGCCATAACGATTTTGTGACATCACATTATTACTGATGGTAATATTCGAACTCGCGGTATGTTTCATTTTATGCTTGCTAACCAGATGGCTCACTGAATCAAATTTTGATGCCTTCTCTGGGAATGACAACACGTTCACACCATAAGTAATACCGCCTGTGATGCGATTCTGATCGAGTACCACATTGCTACTGTTATAAACATAAACACCATGACAAGAAGGCGTCAGGAGTATATTTTTGCTCACCAAAATGTTGTTAGAATCAATGACATCAATTGAGTCACCTAAGCGATTATTTCCAGAGAAATAAATGGTATTATTAATGATTTTGCTATTGCTGCCAATGATCACAATATTACCATATGTATTTTTAACTAAGGTGTTATTTGCAACCAAGGCATTATTGGTGCTCACCAAATACAATAAGCCATGGAAACCTTCAAATCGATTATTGGTGATGTTGAAATTTGACGTGGGTAACATCGCATCAGTAATCAATAATCCGGCAGTGAACGGTTGATCAATTTGAAAATTATTACCATTCATGTTGATTGCACCATACGATACCTGTATCGCATGATACTCTGATTGTGTGTCAGGATGAGGGTTAATACCAACGGCTTTAACATTCATTTGGCTATTGGTAAGATTCAGCGCACCTTTTTCTACAGTAATTAACACAGGATTTGTTTGCGAAATATTACCTGTGATAATGCTATTATTGATGGTAAGTGTTGCATTATCACGAATGATAAATGAACCCTTAGTCATATCCAATGTCACGTTATTATATGTCTTTGAGTGAGAAATAACGGTATTGGGTGGGATGATGATTGCTTGAGCAAAACACACATTGCTGATCAAGCACAAGGTGATGCAGGCAACATAACAGTATGTTAACCGTATATTTTTTAGTAACTTTTTAATCAATTCCATTTTTAGCTCCTTTATTCCGTAATATTGTCAATTTGCAGGGAAATTCATGTGTTTTTATATCAATTTATAAAAACACCTCCTTGTGCCGGGAAAGTGACAAATTGAAGTGAAGGTGTATTATCACCCTCATTATCTTGAGTGAATGCTTCTTTATAAGTGTTGCTGCTCCAAATTAAGTTATTCACCGCAGGCAATAAGTTAGTATTATCCGTCCAATATTGTCTGGTGCTGGAATCATTAAATCGTTGTAAGAATAAATTATTGGTAATAATCAAGGTATCCACTATACCAGCTATGATGCCATAACGGTTTTGTCCAAAATAATTATTGGAAATCACAATATTATCATTAGACGTCATTTTCAATTTTTTCATTGGTACTAATTTCGATAAATATTTATTCTTGCGCACTTCATGTAATGAAGCCGTATTAATAATAATCGCAAATAATCTGCCATCTGTGATTTTATTATTTTCAATGAACACATTACTGACGCCGGTAAGGGAAATACCATAATCAGAACCACTTGTGATGATATTATTGGAAATCGTGACACCATCTGCATTGACAATATCGTAAGCGTTACCCATGTGTAAATTACCAGGAAACATAAACGTGTTATTGGTAAATTTACCTAAACCACCAGAAAAATAAATATTAGAAAAACTGACATTTGAAAACGTATTGCCATTAACAAGCGCACCGCTTGAATTGTTTAAATATAAGCCGCCATGAAAGTTGGTCATGCTATTACTATTGATGTTAAACCCATTGGTTGCACCGCTTTGTGTTGTTAAGAAACTGACGGTAAATGGTGTGTCAATCGATACGGTGTTATTGCTCACATTGACATTACCTTGAGTAATATTAATTAATTGATATAAGGCCGCTATATCACCGTTTTGTGCAATACCACTGACTTTCACATTAATGGTATTATTTGCAAGATTGATGCCACCATTATTTAACGCAATGAAAAATGGGTTTGTCGGTGAAACAGTCATATTAACAATTGAATTTTGTATGGTTAAGGTGCCACCTGTCACAACAGTAAACCGCCCATCTGTTAAATCAAGTGTGACATTATTGTAAGTGGTAGGTGTATTAATGACTTGGTTGCCATGAATAATGATTGCAGCAAATGCTGTTGTTTGTACGCTTAATAATATTAGTATCGCATAAATCGTTTTGACGAAATAAGCAATGCTGAGATTGCCTTGTCGTTTTAAATGGGTAAACATCTGACTCTCCTTTTCTAACTTGATCATTCCATTATCGATAAAATTCGCCATCAACTAGCATGTGTAGAAAAAACAAATAACTTAAGACAAAATTCATTTCATTGTAACACATTCATCTTGATGTTTACAAACGAACACCGCCATACAATGGAAACTCTACAAATTTTTTAGAATACCTCTCATTGTTGGAGAAATCTTGCACAAAAGCTTCTTTATATTTGTTATTATCCCAGATGATGTTAATGACATTAATGAGAAAGTGTCGATTGTCAGTCCAAAATTGTCTATCGCTATCGTTGTTAAACAATTGAATAAATTTATTATTCATTACCACTAAAGAATCTGTGTTGACAGCGACTAATCCGTAGCGATTTTGCGCAATGTAATTATTGGTAATTTTAATATTCTTATTATCAAATTGTTGTGATCTTTTATTGTCATGAGGAATATTTAAAACTTGCTCAATATCAAAAAAGCCGAATGACGTATTAATATAAATCGCGTGCGTAATGCCGCCGACTATAATGTTATTATTCACTGTAATATCATGACTGCGTAAAATCACAATTGAGTAGCATGATCCCGTTCCGATATAATTATTCTCGATGAGAACATCATGAGAATCAAACACATCAATTGCATCACCCGGTTGATGATGGCCTGCAAAAACAATATTATTTTTTTCTATTTTGATATTGTGACTTGCAGCAATCAATATATTACTCATGCTGACCTTTGAAAATTGATTATATCCAATATAGATTTGATGCGCATTACTTAATAATACACCGCCATGAAACTGATTCAGTTCATTTTTACTGATATGAAAAGCGCCATTATGTTGCATTGAATTTAAGAATCCAACCGTATAAGGCACATCCACATTAAATTTATTGACGGTGATTCTCACCTTGCCTGCATTAATCATGATAAGATAATATCCACTGTACCGATCACCATGTTTTGGAATATTCATTGATGCAACATCAACGACATTATTAATTAACGTTAATTGACCCAATTTAATATCAAATAATTGGGTATTATTGGGTGAAATGACACCTTTAATAATGCAATTTTCTATTTTTAACGTGGCATGATTAATCACCTGAAAATAACCATTCCTCATGTCAATGATTGCATCTTGATACACGGTATTTTGATCGATGACGGTTTTACCATCAATGATATATACTTTAGCAAAAACAACCGGGCTGATGAAAAATAACAATAAATACATGACATACTTCAGTTGATGTAATCTCACATATGGTTCTCTTAGGAGATATCCTATAACCATTATACAATATAATGGATGGTTACAGATTGTGATATTTTTATACAGCAGCTAATGAGAGAACATCGAGCACTGTTTTAGCAGTATGCTTCATATCTGCATCATTCAGTGTGGGATGCACTAACAACATGAGACTTGTTTCACCTAAAGACTTGGCAACCGGTTTTCGTTCAGCTAAATGCATATTCGCTTCTTTAAAGGCTGATTCAAGATAAATTTCACTGCATATGCCAGCAAAACAAGGCACGCCACGCTGATTGACTTCTTGCATAATACGATCGCGATTCCACTCTGGCTTTAAGTATTCTGGTCGGATAAACACATAATATTTATAATAGGCATGCACAATATCAGAAGGTGGTATGGTAAGACGCAAAGCATGATGATGTTGAAAAGCTTCATTTAAAATGTCTGCATTTCTCGTTCTAATACGTAACCATTCTGGCAATTTTTTTAATTGTTGCAAACCGATCGCTGCTTGTATTTCTGTCATGCGCCAATTGGTACCGAACATATCATGTACCCACCGAAACCCAATAACAGGTTGTTCTTGATACACTTTGCCATGATTTTTACCATGATCTTTTAACGACCATATTTTACGCCAAAGCGTTTCATCGTCAGTGGTGATCATGCCACCCTCACCGCCTGTGGTGATGATTTTATCTTGGCAAAATGAAAATGCAGCAACATGTCCTAATGATCCGACTGTCTTGCCTTTATATTGCGCACCGTGCGCTTGTGCACAATCTTCAATGACTTTAAGCTGGTATTGATCAGCAAGCGCTAAAATCGCATCCATATCAGCAGGCCATCCTGCTAAATGCACAACAATAATGGCTTTTGTTTTGGGTGTAATGCAAGGCAAGATCGTAGCAGCGGTGATGTTTTGTGAATTTTCATCCACATCTGCAAGAACGGGTGTTGCGCCGCACATCACAATACAACTAGCGGAGGCAATAAAGGTACGACAAGATGTAATCACTTCATCCCCAGGACCTATGCCTAATGCATATAATGCGGCTTCTAATGCAACCGTACCATTCATTAATGCAACGGCAAATCGCGTACCAGTAAATGCTGCGTATTCTTTTTCAAAATCAAGACATAAGTTACCCGTCCAATAATTGGTACGGCCTGACACCAACACATCATGCACTGCTCGACATTCATTTTCATCATGTACTGGCCAGCCCACTGTTTTAATACTCATAATATTGTCCTTATTCATCTTTCTGCTTGCATTCATGATCAAACCGTGTCATAGTCGCATGACCTTTCGCATGAATGCCTTCACGTTTAATCATTTTAATGAGCGTTTTAATCAGGATCTTGATGTCTAATACAAGAGAACAATTCCGAACATACCACACATCGTATTCAAATTTTTTTTCCCAACTGAGTGTATTACGACCATTCACTTGTGCAAAACCGGTGATGCCAGGCCTTAAAGTATGACGCAACCGTTGTTCTTCGGAGTAGCATGGTAAATACTCCATCAATAATGGTCTTGGCCCAACAAGACTCATCTCCCCTTTGATCACATTAAAAAGTTCTGGCAATTCATCAAGACTCAAACTACGTAATAAGCGGCCAAAAGCAGTCAAACGTTTTTCATCACTTAATAATTTGCCCTCTGAATCGCGACGATTTTGCATGGTACGAAATTTATATAAACGAAATGGCTTTTCATGCAATCCAGGACGAATTTGTGTAAATAAAATCGGCGAACCAATAAAAATAAACACCATGATTGCGATCAATAGTAACACTGGAAATAACAATACCAACATGATGCTTGCAACAAGCACATCGAAAATACGCTTCCCTAACATGTTATACATGACTTCTCCTCAAAGCAACCCTAATAGCATAGAAAAAAATTGCGCAAAAAGCAAAATGAATTAATAGTGATTCTCATATGATTAATTCTTTACGACACCGCTTCTCGCAAATATAATTGATAGACCATCTGCCTAAAGGATAAAATCGCGATGAAGGACCATTTGATCAATCAGCTTAATAACACAAAAGCAACAGTTGCAGTTGTAGGACTTGGCTATGTTGGCTTACCATTAGCACTGCGCTTCTCGGAGGTTGGCTACAAAGTCATCGGTATTGATATCGACAATGATAAAGTTAACAAAATTAATCTTGGTAAAAGTTATATCGAACATATCTCGCATGATAAAATTTCTTCTGCAACATCAAAAGGTTTAACAGCAACAAATGATTTTTCTACTATCTCACATACCGATGCTGTCATCTTATGTGTACCAACGCCACTCTCTAAACAAAGAGAACCTGATTTAAGTTTTGTTTTAAATACCATTGATGCCATTATCCCCTACTTGCGTAAAGGTCAAGTCATTTCATTAGAAAGCACAACCTACCCGGGTACCACGGATGAAGAAATCAAACCGCGCATCGAAGCACATGGTTTACATGTCGGTGAAGATATATTTTTAGTGTATTCACCGGAGCGCGAAGACCCAGGCAATCCGACTTACATGACAGCCAATATTCCAAAAGTATGCGGTGGTATTACAGAAAGTTGTTTACATATCGGACTTGCGCTTTACAAAAAAATCACCAGTGAATTGATACCGGTCAGTTCAACGCGTGCTGCTGAAATGACAAAATTATTAGAAAATATTCATCGTGCTGTCAATATTGGTTTAGTCAATGAAATTAAAATGCTGACTGACAAAATGGATATTGATATTTATGAGATCATTCATGCAGCAGCTACCAAACCATTTGGATTTGTACCCTATTATCCAGGGCCTGGTATTGGTGGCCATTGTATTCCAGTTGATCCCTTTTATTTAACTTGGAAGGCACGTGAATATGGTGTCAACACTAAATTTATTGAATTAGCAGGTGAGATTAACAATCACATGCCGCAATGGGTTGCACACAAATTAATCGATGCATTGAATCAGCATGGCAAGCCCATTAATAAAAGCAAAATATTGTTATTAGGCATTGCCTATAAAAAAAATGTGGATGATGTGCGTGAGTCACCTGCCGTAAATTTAATGGAAATTCTAGTGAAAAAAGGTGCCATTGTTGAATACGCTGATCCCTATCTTCCAACCTTTCCTAAGATGCGCGAACATCATTTTAATCTACACAGTCAAGCGCTTACCGCGGAAAATATTGCAACCTATGATGCCATTGTCTTGACCACGGCACATGATTTATTTGATTTTGATTTCATTAAGAAACATGCGAAATTAATTATTGATACGCGCGGCGTGTATCGTAAAACCGATTCAAAAATTGTCAGAGCTTAGGAGTAAGATGATGATCATCGATGATCGTAAAATTAAGATTGGCATTGTTGGTTGCGGTAAAATCGCTGCCAATCATTTTAACTCTATTGCAGAATTATCCGATCATTATGACTTGCAATGCATCTGTGATTCGCACATTGACACACTCGATCAAACCCGTGAAAAACTTTCTGTCAGTGGATACAAAACGCTTGATGCCATGCTGCATGCCCACCCCGATCTTGATCTTGTCACACTCTGCTCCCCTAGTGGTTTACATGCAAAACAAACCATACGCATTGCTAATCACGGCAAACACATCATCACTGAAAAGCCAATGGCAACGCGCTTTACGGATGGTATCGACATGGTCAATGCGTGTGATCATGCTAATGTTAAATTATTTGTGGTGAAACAAAATCGTTATCAACCTGCATTACAATTACTGAAAGAAGCCATTTTACAACAACGTTTTGGGCGCATCTATTTAGTGAACTTGAATGTGTTTTGGACAAGACCGCAATCGTATTATGACCAAGCAAAATGGCGGGGCACATGGGAATTTGATGGCGGTGCGTTCATGAACCAAGCGTGCCATTATATTGATATCTTACAATGGTTGATTGGCCCTGTGCAAAGTGTTGAAGCCATGATGTCAACACTTGCAATAGACATGGAAGCCGAAGATACCGGTGTCGTAAACTTACGTTGGCGCTCAGGAACACTTGGATCAATGAGTGTGACCATGCTCACTTATCCCAAAAATTTAGAGGCATCATTGACCATTTTGGGTGAAAACGGCAGCGTGAAATTAGGCGGTATGGCCACCAATCAAGTATTACATTGGGAGTTTGCACAAACCCACGAACAAGATAATATTGCGCGGACACTTGCAAACCCGCCACAATTATCAAATCATCATGGACACAAATTATATTATGAGAATGTTGCAAACACTTTACACGGAAAAAGCGAGGCGCATACTGATGGACGCGAAGGATTACGTTCTTTAGAAATTTTAATTGCTGCCTATCTTGCAGCACGCGATCAAAAACATGTCAGCTTGCCACTCAGGTACTAATACGCTGTAACATTGAGGGATCATGTATGTTTAACTATATGGACGATTTCAACAAATGGAAGAAACGTTTCATCGCTTATCTCTCTGACATCAGCGTCACGCTTTTTGCATGGTGGGGAGCCAACTGGTTAGCAACAGCCTTATTATTAGAAAGAACAACACACCTTACCACAGTGATTCCCATTACCTTATTGCAATCACTGATCTTCATCGCGTGCGGTTTATATCGTGGTGTCTGGCGTTTTGCATCCATTCCTGATTTGATGCGAATTTTAAAAGCAGTAATACTGGGTAGCGTACTCTCGCTACTAATATTCACGCTAGCAGCAAAAACGATTCCCATTCAAGTTTTTATTATTTATGCATTATTACTGTTAGTATTATTAGCAGGATCACGCCTTATTTTTAGATGGTTACGTGATTATCGCAGCAAGATTCGAAAAGGGAAACGAGTGCTCATCGTCGGTGCTGGAAATGCTGGCGAAGGGATCGTACGCGATCTTTATCGTTCGTTATCAATTTATAATTATTTACCGGTTGCCATCGTTGATGATGATCCAACACGACAAGGCTGTGAGGTGCATGGCGTGCCGATATTAGGTTCTTGTGCAGCGATTCCGCGCTTAGTCAAGCAGCATCACATCGAACTAATATTAATTGCTATTCCATCTGCCAATGCAAAACGCATGCGTGAAATTGTACAATATTGTGAAGAAGCGCACATTCCATTTCGCACACTACCCAGTTTAAAAGACATTGCAGATGGCAATGTCGCAACCAGTGTGTTGCGTGATGTCTTACTGGAAGATTTGTTAGGGCGCGAAGAAGTCAATTTGGATTGGCAAGCAATTAATGCTGTTATTAAAGATAAAACCATTTTAGTCACAGGCGGTGGCGGTTCAATTGGCTCTGAACTCTGCAGGCAATTATCGGCATTAAAACCAACAAAACTTATCATTGTGGACACCAATGAATTTAACTTATATGCAATTGACCTGGAACTCAGTAAAATAATGCCAAAAACTGCATTATGTTCTCATCTGGTCAATATCACTGATAAAGTTGGCATGCAAAACTTATTTGAATGTTATCGACCCGAACTCGTTTTTCATGTCGCTGCGTATAAACATGTGCCATTACTGGAACGTCATTTGCGCATGGCTATGTATAATAATATCATCGGTACAAAACACATTGCAGAATTAGCAGAACGCCATCAAGTCAAAGCTTGTGTATTGATTTCGACTGATAAAGCGGTGAATCCAAGTAGCATCATGGGAGCGACCAAACGCGCATCGGAAATTTTTTGTCAAACATATAACCTCTACGCAAAAACTCGCTTTATCACGGTAAGATTTGGCAATGTCTTGGAATCTGCAGGAAGTGTGATTCCTCTCTTTCGTACACAGTTACAAGCAGGTGGGCCACTGACGGTCACACATCGCGACATTACTCGTTATTTCATGACGATCCCAGAAGCAAGTCGCCTGATATTACAAGCCACGTCCATGGAAAACGATGGTGATATTTTTGTTTTAGACATGGGTGAGCCCATTAATATTCGTTATTTAGCAGAACAATTGATTAAATTATCAGGCAAAGTCATCGGACAAGATATTGATATTGTGTACACCGGTTTGCGTCCTGGTGAAAAATTACATGAAGAATTATTTCATAAAGATGAAAGCATCGTGGCCACCTCCCATCGTAAAATCAAACAGGCCAAAGTGAGACAGTATGATTGGTCAACCTTACAAACCATCATGCATCAAATTGAAAACGCTTATCATGCGAATGATGATGTGATGCTCATGACACTCTTGAGGCAATTGGTACCTGAATATCAAGGTGATAAAACACAAACAATCCCGCACAGTGCGGACGCTAAAATAGAGGCGGAATATTTATTATCCACGACCTAAATGACGATATCAGGTATCGGTGGATTGAAAAATTATAATGATGTACCATATTGATCAACGCTTTTGATACTTTAAAACGTCATATGGAACCATTATGCGGCATCACATTTGCTTATTGGCATCAGTGCTGGTGTTAACAGGATGTTCGATCATGCCAGGATTACACAATCCTGATACATCGCACATGACAATCACCCCATCCGCCAAAGTCGATATTAAACCCACTCTCATTCCCATTACCCCAGCTTTAGTCGCGCATGATGACCTCTCTACCTACACGTACCGTGTTGCTCCTGCTGATGTATTAAATGTCATCATTTGGCAACACCCTGAATTCACACCCAAAGAATTACTGGTCACTCAAGGCACGGGCCTGCCAAGCACACAAGGTGCTGCTGGCAAAGAAGGTTATCTGGTGAATTCCAAGGGCGATATCCGTTTTCCTTTAGTGGGTACGATCAGGGTCGCCGGTAAAACCACAGACCAAATTCGTATCATGCTTGAACATCGTTTAAAACGCTATTTAAAACATCCTGACTTGAATGTCCGCGTGGTTGACTTTCGCGCCTACAAAGTCTATGTGTTTGGCGAAACCAAAAAATCAGGATTTGTGCCGATTACCGATCAGCCACTCTCCATCACCGATGCCATTAGCTTATCAGGCGGCTTAAATCAAAATGCTGCTGATCCCGAACACATTTATGTGATTCGCGGCAATCTCTACCAGCCGACTATTTATTGGTTGAATGCAAAAACACCTGATGGTTTTTTACTGGCACAACATTTTATTTTGCAACCAGGCGATATTTTATATGTCTCATCAGCCCTTGCAACACGTTGGAACCGTGTGATCAATCAATTATTACCAACCATTCAAACGGTTTGGTACACTAAAGCAATTGTTGATTAGCGAGACAAAGGGATCAATAGAACATGGAACAGGTTAAAACTCATGCTCACACTGATGTTAACTTAGCTAAGATCAGTACGATATTATTAAAGCATAAATGGTTTATTTTAGGTGTGGCCATCATCACCTGTCTTTTATCGCTACTCTATATGGTATTAAAGCCCAGCCAATATCAATCACATCTTTTGCTGCAATTACAGCAAAAACAATATAGTAACCTAGAAACCTTACCCAAAGTCAATCAACAGACTGACTTGAAAACAGCACTGGAAGAACCCATTGCAGTGCAAATGGGGCTCATGCGCTCAACTCTGATATTAAGGCCAGTCATTCAAAAACTCGCGCTCGATATTCAAGTCACGCCAACTTTTTCAACGATACTAAACGGATTATTCCAGCCAAAAACGCCTGCCGTTCAGATTAGTCAGTTACAATTGCCCGAAAAATACATCAATCAAAAATTACTGCTGATTGCAGATGATGAAAAGCACTATCGATTATATGACAACCACAATCGTTTGTTGATTCAAGGCACAGTCGGACAACTGATTGACGATGGCACAATCAACATTGTCATCGATCATATCCATGCAGAAAATGGCATGCAGTTTACGGTGATCAAACAAAATGAACAAGAAGTCATACGACGTTTGCTTACTCAACTGAAAATTACTGACTTAAGTAATGCATCTGACCATGGTGATAACAAAACGACCGTCTTGCAACTCTCATTAGTGGGTAGCAAACCTGCATTATTGGTACAGACACTCAATCAACTGGCCAAAACCAGCATACAAAAAAATATTGAACGCAAAAGCATGCATCTTGATCGCACGTTACTTTATTTAAAGAAGAAAATACCTGAAATCAAAACCGCGTTGCAAACTGCAGAAACCAGTTTAAATCAATATCGTTTGACCACTCAGCAAGTTGATATCCACTTGCAACAGCAAAATTTGATGAGACAACTCACTGATATTGATAAACAATTACAAGAACTCAATTTGCAAAAAAATAATCTACAACAGAAATACACGAAACACTATCCTTTTTTACACACCATCACCGATAAAATCAGTGAATTAACCCATGAACGTAATAAACGTTATGTTGCGTTAAAAAAATTGCCGCAATCAGACCAAACCGTCTCATCAATTAAACAGGATATTCAAGTGCGGAAAGATCTTTATCTTGCTTTATTAAATCAAATTCATACACTTGAAGTGATTAAAGCCGGAACGAGCAGTGATAGTCATGTTTTATTAAGTGCGACCAACCCAGAAGTTTATATGCCACTAAAGCTCAAAGTCATTACCATCGTCAGTTTAATCATTGGGTTGATGTTAGGCTGCCTATTCGTGCTTTGCAAAGAAATTATGTTTTACAATAATACCCATAGTACAAATGATACCACACCAAGCCAATCCATTCATGCATAGCTAACGTGCTGGCATATAACGCATCGATATTCGGTAAGTAACTAAGCAAAGCAAACCCTCGCCCATAATGATAATGACCCATTGGCGATGGGATGACGTTGATGCCGGCACATTGAAAGATATAGACACTTCTTGGCATGTGCCAGGCGTGCGTCACGAGATAAACGCCATCTAAATGTTGTTCTTTTAATAAAGGTGCAATCAATTTGCTCTCATCAGCAGTCGTCATACTTTGATTTTCGAGAAAATCAGCTTTGATCTGAAATGCTTCTTGTAATTGCTGTGACATGAGTGCTGCATCACTCTCCATTGCGCCTTCTGCTTTGCCGCCTGAAACAATAATTGGTAATTTCAATTTCTGGTGTAAAAACGCTGCGTATTTAACGCGATGCAACGTATAGTCAGAAACCGTATGTTTATTACCATATTCGACTTCAACGGCATCTCCCCCACCTAAAACCAAAATGGCATAACGCGATTTTGGATGAGTTAACTCTTGGTCATTTAAAATAGGATATTGATTTTGTAATAAATTAACGAAATGATAAGCCACAATCGGTGTGCTCAATAGCCATAAACTCATCAACCCCAGGATAATTAATAACATACCAGCGGTGCGCCAATGAGAGATAATAAGCAATCCAAGAAGAATAATGAAACAGTTTATACCAGGAGGTAACAACCAAGGTTGAATGGTATGGGACACCGAATATAATGTCATTGAGAGACACCACATATCACTGAAATTCATTTAATCATAGCAAGTTTTCGTTTGATTCTCCACTCCGTGTAAAATACAATTGTCTTAGCCTGAAAATTGGTGATTTTGAAATACTGGGCTAGGCAATTAAGTTTTTCTCATTTTACGAGAAAACAAAAGGAAAATTAATATGGATGTCCATATTCATCCCACTGCAATCGTTGATCATGGTGCAAGCATTGGTAATGACACTCACATTTGGCATTGGGTCCATGTGTCTTCAGGTGCAAAAATTGGCGAACGCTGTTCACTTGGTCAAAATGTGTTCGTTGGCAATCAAGTGAGTATCGGTAATAATGTCAAAATTCAAAATAATGTTTCAGTCTATGATAATGTGACATTAGAAGACGATGTATTTTGCGGCCCAAGTATGGTCTTTACTAATGTTTATAATCCAAGGTCTGCAATCAGTCGTAAACATGAATATCGTCATACTCTCATCCAGCAAGGGGCGACCTTAGGCGCGAATTGCACCATTGTGTGTGGCGTCACAGTTGGCCGTTATGCATTCATTGGAGCAGGCAGTGTTGTCAATCGTGATGTACCGTCCTATGCCTTAATGGTTGGCGTGCCGGCGCGTCAAATTGGCTGGATGAGTCAATACGGTGAACGATTAGATCTTCCTTTAGTAGGTCATGCTACCACCACTTGCCGTGAAACAAAACTGCGCTACATTTTAAAAGACGGGCAGTGTTTTGCCGAAACGGATGCAGAAACGATCGCACTCTAACTTATTGAACAAAGGGATCATATGCAATTTATCAATCTTAAAAAGCAATATCAGATCTTAAAAGCAAATATCGAAACACGCATCAATACCGTATTAGAACACGGTCAATATATATTAGGCCCAGAAGTCTCTGAGTTAGAAGAGCGTTTGGCAAACTACGTGGGTGTGAATCATTGCATTAGTGTGGCAAATGGTACGGATGCACTCATGATTGCCATGATGGCACTCAACATTCAACCTGGGGATGAAGTCATCACGACCCCTTTTACGTTTATTGCTAATGGTGAAATGATTGCACTCATGGGTGCGGTTCCCGTTTTCGTCGATATTGATGAGCGTACTTATAATATTGATGTTAACAAAATTGAAAGATGCATCACGAATAAAACAAAATGCATCATGCCAGTCAGTTTATATGGACAATGTGCTGACATGGATGCCATCAATGAGCTTGCCAGTGCCTACCAATTGCCGGTTATCGAAGATGCCGCACAAAGTTTTGGTGCCAGCTATAAAAAGAAAAGATCGTGTAGTTTATCGACAATTGCCTGCACAAGCTTTTTCCCTTCAAAACCGCTTGGGTGTTATGGCGATGGTGGCGCTTGTTTTACCAATGATGATTTCCTTGCAAACACCATGCGTCAAATTCGTGCACATGGACAAGATAAACGTTATCACCACCCGATCATTGGTATGAATAGTCGTCTTGACACGATGCAAGCTGCCATCTTGCTGGCAAAATTGAGCATTTTTGAATATGAATTGGAAGAACGCACTCGTATTGGCGAACGTTATCATGAGTTATTAAAGTCATATGTCAAAACCATGCACGTTGAACCATTTAACACATGCGTCTATGCACAATATACCATTGAAGTTGCAAAACGTGATGACGTGCAAAGAATTTTGCGTGAACTCTCTATCCCAACTGCCGTGCATTATCCCATTCCTCTGCATTTTCAAGGTGCATTTGCACATTTAAATTATCAGGTGGGATCATTGCCAACTGCAGAAAAAGTTGCAAAATCAGTGATGAGTTTACCGATGCACCCTTACTTAACGGACGAAGAACAAAACATGATTGTGAACCATTTACTTGAAGCCTTACCCATCATTGCATGAACGAGAGCAATCGCTATCCTCATGCATACAAACTTGCCGTGATGTTATCATCAGGCAGTTTGGCATTAGGAATTTTACGCGAATTTCTCATCATTGGATTACTTGGCTTTTCAAGCAGCAACGATCAACTGCAATTGTATTTATCTATTTTTTATACGATTGGCTTATCGATTGATGCCATGCGCTTATCTTGTTTGAATTTATATCCTGTACTATCACTTGGCGCTTTATTGTGTGTGAGTTCAACCGTTGCCCTGCCATTTGCAATCATGATTGCTGTTCTTATGAATTATTCAACTGGTGGCCTTAACATGAGCTTACTCATGGTCACAATAGTAGGCAGTTATTTAAACCTGATTGCAGCAACGCTCATCACCTATCTACAACGTCATGACTTATTCATACCGGCGCAGTTGATCAACGTGTTACCAAATTTCATTCTGCTTCCAGGTATTTTGTTCTGTTATTATTGCTCAACAAATCCAATCGTTGCCATCGTATGTTTAACCGCATTTATTCCGATTGCACAATGCAGCATGTTATTATGGATATATCTTCGCAAACCAAAACAACCCGTCATCAAGCAACTCTCATTGACGGCAAGTCTTTTGACCTTATTCAGACACTTTTTTGCCATGCTTTACTTAAATAACTCATGTTAAATCCTTTACTGTTTGCAAATCTTCATATCGTTTACGTAACAATAATAATTGGGCGAGCGGTTTTGCGATATAACCCAACCACAAGATCATCAGCAGTGTATTATTAAATTGCGTTGATAAAATCAAGGCAATACAGGCACAAATTATTTCATAAATAGCAAAACGCATCACAAGCCTCGAATTATTTTCAGATTGATTAATTCTGAAATAGGCTAAACGTACTAACGTCGAGAAATAAAAACCAAT
>Ga0207073_1080_pt1 | contig 21433 bp, 22 predicted proteins | sample Alteio_BWMinHeat_65_FD_153575 | JGI IMG/M metagenome (GOLD analysis project Ga0207073, IMG submission 153575) | Enriched cells from forest soil in Barre Woods Harvard Forest LTER site, Petersham, Massachusetts, United States -... | ecosystem: Environmental > Terrestrial > Soil > Temperate forest >...
TTCATGCCCCCCCCAAAATTGAATCCTGAGGTTCAGGTACGCGTTTTGAATGGGGATGCTGATTGGCGAGCAGCCTATGAAAATCAGCTCCTTTCCAAGGCCGCAGATTTTTCAATAAGCGAATACCGTGTGTTTAAAGAAAAGCAGATGACCAGATACCGCATTATGGCGGAAAAGGGGCTGGGACACTGGTTTGGTGCTTTTCTCGGCGGAAGATTGGTCGGGGATTTGGGAATTTTCCGGGACGGAACAATCGGCAGATTTCAGTCAGTGGAAACGCATCCCAGTTTTTTGCGCCAGGGAATTTGTGGTTCCTTGGTTTATGAAAGCGCGAAGTTCTGTTTGGAAAAGATGGGAGTGACCGATTTAGTGATGGTCGCTGACGAAAATTATCACGCTGCTAAAATCTATGAGTCGGTGGGATTCAAGGCCGCATCCAAGGAGTATTCGGCGTTTTGGTGGGATAGACCGAACACTTAGAATTTATATCCCAGCTGAACCCCGTAATTGGTCCCATTTTTGTCGTCCATAAACGCGAAAGGGGAAAGGTCCATTTTTTTTCCGTAATAGGCCTGCTCGTAGCCAGATATCAGCTTTATCCAAGGAGAAGTCAATATTCGCACCGCGGCCGGTGCCGCTCTGAAAAGGGCGGAGGTCGGCCAGGAAATTCCCCCACAGGCAAGTATCCTCACTCATGGAAAATCTGTCGCGACCGTAACCCTGCCCGATCAATCCATAGTAAAGGTCGGTCCAGACTCGGAAATTTCCTTAAAAGAGTTCTCCTCTCCGTCTGAGGAGCATCCTGGGACGACGATCATTTCTTTAGTCATGGGCAGCCTTTTTTCCAAAGTCCAAAAGCAGACCAACGGCAGGCAGTTCAAGGTACTCACCAAATCAGCTGCACTTGGAGTGCGAGGCACGGAGTTTTTCACGGCAATTAACGAAAAGAAGCCTGGAGCCGCCGACGTCTGGATGTGCGTCCACGAAGGCTCTGTCTTCGTAAACGATTTGGCGGATTCGAAATCGGTCGTTGTAAAAAAAGGAGAAGGCGTCGTGATTCCTGCTGGAAAATCGGTGACGACTCCAAAACCATACGCCTGGACCAAGAACCTAAATTGGAATATGGATCCCAAAGCAGGAAAGGTGCTGGATGAAACCTTTATTGAACCGGCCTATGACGATCTGTTGGACAAAAACTATGATTGATTTTGTCCGCGCGTGTTGCGTGTTGGCACTTGCTTCTTTGGTATTTTTTTCCAGCCTTTGCTGGGCTGTTCCCGTTCCCCCGACCCCGGCGTCAAGTGGTTCAGGCTCGGAGATTGAATTAAGAGCTTTCGCAAAGGCCGAAAAAACCTCGTGGATGCTAGAGGGTGTGCAGCGATCCGACACCGATGCGCGCGACACCAAAACGCTTTCATTTGGGGCCTACTATCGCCTCCTTGACGCAATGAAGGTCGGAGTTTTTTACCGGCGTGCCTATGGGCTCCGACATGACAACGATTGGATCAATCCTGGGGGGGCTTGGTCGTGGCAAGTCACAAAATCCAGAGGAGAAAATATCCTGTTTGCCGATGCGACACCGAAAATACAATTCAAATTTTTGCCGGGAACGAATTGGGTTGGTGAAGTCAAAACCCGCTATTTCTATAACTTCTTTAACAAAGAGCGCTCCGTCAGCATTCGTCCGGGACTCACTTATTTTTGGTTGAGAGGCGATGAGCCGTTCATGAACTTTTTTGTCCAATACGAAACGGATATTCCTCTGAATTTTAGTCAAACCAGCCAGAATGAAAAGTGGCTTTACTTCGGTGCGCTCTACCAAGTCGCTGACTTTTTTCAAATAGGTGGCGTGATTGCCCGTCACACTGAAACTTGGACTACTTCCAGCACTTTTTCCAGCCTTTCCAGCAATCAGTATTCAGTCACAGATCGTAGCGTCGTTTACAGTTTAAGCGCTATTTTTCAGCTCTGATCGCTACCGGCAGCGGGAAAAATAGGCCCCGACTGAGCTCCGACACTGCCTAAATTTAGCTGGCTTCTGACCCAAAATAGCCATTTTTACCGAAAATATTCAAGGCCAAGCCCAAATAACTAAAGGGTAATTTAATTTTTACCGAAAATTAGGTATGGCCATATTTGTTTTGAAAATCGACGCTCCCCTAGAACCAAGCATGCACTCACTCTTGATTGCAGCAGGCTTCAACCAGATTGAAATCTTTGATTCGGCCCCAAAATTTCTAGAGGCTTTGGGTATCAATTCCGACGGAGTATCAAATTTCCGTCCGCAAATTGACATGATCATGCTCGATGGCTTCACTCAGCTCAAAGATTTTGAAATCATCGGAGCAATCCGCGGCAATCATCGCTACCAGGATGTCCCTATCATTGTCACTTCCGAATCCCGGGAACCAGAGATTGTGCAAATGATCTTTGCTTTTGGTGCCAACGATTTCGTGGCTAAGCCGTATGCCCCGATCGAATTGACCGCACGGATCAGGAGCTGCCTCAAGCTCAAGCACGAAATCGACCGAAGGCAAGCTCGTGAACGCGAACTTACGGTTGTATCCAAACAGCTGACCGAACTGAATTCCTGGCTGGCGCGCTTGTCTTTGCTCGACGGCCTTACAAGAGTAGCAAACCGCCGCGCCTTCGATGAAACCTACGCCCAAGAATGGAAACGATCCGTTCGAAATGAATCGCCGGTAGGCCTTCTGATGGTCGATATCGATTATTTCAAGCAATACAACGATTCTTTCGGCCACCAGGCCGGTGATGATTGCCTCAAGCAGATTGCGAACGGAATCCAGTCCGTCTTGAATAGACCGGCAGATTTTTTAGCTCGGTACGGAGGAGATGAATTCGTGGTTTTGCTGCCCGATACCCACGTGAGCGGAGTTAAGATCATCGGCGAAAAAATAAAAAAACAAATTGAATCTTTGCAGATCGCGCACTCCACCGCTGTTCGCCTTCCATTTGTTTCCGTCACGCTTGGCGGCACCTCCTGGCACCCGACACTTACCGACGAAATAAACGGCCTCGTACAGAGCGCTGATGCGGAACTATACAAGGCCAAAAGCCGGGGCCGAAACTGCGTCGAAGTCTGCGAGTATCCTCAGTCCTCTAAAAGCAGACTGAAAAAAGTCGCTTAGCTGATTTTACCTAAATAATCTTCCAGCTTATCGAAAGATCCCGTCCAGCCTTGGGTCATTCCGCTTCTAGCTTTGATAAAGGTTTCGAGCTCCTCACGATTGAAATCTCCATGTGGCTCCCAAGTTATGGTCACCCTTGTTTTATCCGGGCCTTCCTCTGAAAACTTCACGGTGGTCAGCATCGTTTCGGGCCAAGTTGGCGACATCGGATGTCGACTCACTTTTTCATTTTCATCGCAAAATTGCTGAGTATAGACCAAGCGGTCGGGCTTGGTGATCTCGAGATATTTGGTCGTTCCGTACATTTTCAGATTTCCGCCGTCGGTCATCACGTAAAATGCTCCTCCTCCAGGCCTGATATCCGATCTAATGAACTTCATTGTCATCCCCGTCGGCGGCAGCCACTGGGAGAAATGCTTGGGATCGGTCCACACTTTAAACATCAACTCAAGCGGCACATCAAAAGTTCGGTTGATGAAAAACTCGTCCTTGCCGGTGGATTCCTTCTCGAGATATTCGGCGAGCCTGTCCCAGGTCGAATCGCCTCCCACCTTCTTGATGAACTTGCGAGTGCTCTCGGCCGCTTCAGGAGTGGCCAGCGCCATGGTCATTTCCATTTTGGTTTTGCCATGGGTTTCGCTGAAATTGACGGTAACCCTGAACAGCGGAGGCCGATCGTCGTTGCCGCCGTGGTCATATACCATCCGGGAATATTTCTCGACCTCTAGGAACTTCGTATAATTGGGATAGTCTGTGCCATCCGGCCCGTGCATGGTATATTTCCAGCTTCCGCCCACCTTAAAATCTTTGCTGTGTGTGGTGATCGTGAAGCCACGCGGGCCCCACCAATGAGCCGCCTGTTTTGGATCTGTCCAAGCGTCCCACACCATTTTAACCGGGGCGTCGTATACACGAATGAGTTTTATTTCGTTTGATTTATTTTTTGCGGCCATTTTTTTGTCCTTTCATATTCTTTTTGTCGGTAAGCATTTTTAAATAAGCGTCGAGACGGTCAAAACTCTCTTCCCAAAAAATTCGGTATTGCTCCATCCATTCTGCTACGTCTTTAAAGGGGGCGCCATTGAGCTTACAAGGACGCCACTGCGCGTCCCTCGTTTTGGTGATCAGACCGGCGCGCTCCAAGACCTTTAAATGTTTGGTCACTGCTGGGAGGCTCATGTCTTTTAAGAACGGCTTTGCGAGATCAGAGACATTTGCTTCCCCCTTCGACAATTGTGCCAGCATCGACCTTCTTGTCGGATCCGCTAGTGCGGCGAATGTCTGGCTGAGATGGTCATTCATATATAACCCAACAGTTAATTAACCTATAGGTTAACTATAAACCGAAAGGAAAACGCCGTCAAGCGGGCTAAATGCCTCATCTTCTAAAATTTCACCAATAATATTAACCACCTATGACAAACAAATGATCTCAATAAAATCAACAATTTGCGCCAAAAGGCCGAAAAGCCAGGGTGGAGTTCCTATTTTTAATTCTATGTATGACCTTATCGGCTCGGGCAGCTGACCCAGCCGATTTCTCCGCGGTCAATGCTGCTCTGCGGGCCCTTCCGGAGATGCATTCCATGGAAGCGGATGATGGAACAAAACTTGTGTATTCGGTGGTTCCTCCAACTTCTTCCACTGGTCCCTTTAGGCCAGTGATTATTGTAGAAGGCCGTGGTGAATCCGCTTTTCGTTACGTCGAGATCATAGAGGAAATGCAAGAAAAAGGTTTTGGGCCTTTCTATATTTTGGACCATAGGAACCAAGGATTTTCAGAGCAGGAAATCCTGGGCGCCGTTCACTCCTCGGACTTCAATTTATATGCGAAAGACTTGGTTAAATTCGGGGGTAGTTACGACGGTCCAGTACAAAAAGATCTGCGGGCCCGGGGAATAACAGAAAAGCCGTTGATCATCGCGCACTCGGCGGGAACGCCCGTCATCAATAAAGCCTTTGTTCTCCAGCCAGACCTTGGCAAAAAGGTTGTTTATATCGCCCCAATGAATGAAATCAATCTCGGACCGACGTTGGAGCGTTTCCACAATAAGCCCATTGAAATTTTGACCTCGGCGATGAGGGGGCTTCGGTTAGGTAAAAAGGTTTATGGGCCGACGGTTGACGACCCAAAAACGCTTCGCCTTCCTAGGATGGCGCCCCTCTATGCACAAGAGCAGCTGTTGAATGTCCGCACGCCACAAGAATCCTTTTCTTGGATCAATGAAGCCCTGAAAGCGGGCACCGCGATTCGCACGGGAGTGATTCCACCACCGCCCGTGGCTACACTTATTTTTACGGGACGAAGGGATCAAGTGGTAAACAACGCGGCCACGATGGCATTTGCATGCAAAACAAAAAGCTGCACAGTCGTAGACCTCGATGGAGGCCATTCCCTACACAACGAGCGGAAATCCATACGGAGCATACTGGTCGATCATATAGATAAATTTGACCGAGATGAACACATCCCCAATCCTGGGACGGAATGTGGGTCATTATACAGAGTCCTTTACCGCAGCAAATAGTTAGGTATTGTCTCTGGATGAAACTGGCAAAATATTTACTCTTGTCCATTTTCGCAGCCGTTGCACCCAGCTGCGCAATGATCGCTTCCAGTGATAGTGCAAAACACGATTCTTCTCCCCAGGAAATATTAGCTGCACTTGAGGCAAAGTCCGGTGGTCGGCTTGGGGTCTTCGTTTTCAATTCCGCCAACGACAAAAGGATTGAATACCGCAGCGAAGAGAGATTTCCCTTATGCAGCACCTCCAAAGTCATGGCCGTCGCGGCCATTCTCAGGAAAAGCATGTCCGACCCTTACTTGCTTGGCGAGCGGATAACTTTCAGCGAGAACGAAGTTTCGGCGTCAGGTTTTGCTCCTATCACAGAGAAACACATCGAAAGCGGGATGACGGTGTCCGAACTCAGTGCCGCGGCACTCCAGTACAGTGACAATGCCGCAGTAAACCTGTTGATGAAGAAATTAGACGGCCCCCAATCCGTCACCCGCTTTGCCCGCTCTATCAACGATATGATTTTTCGATTGAATCGCTGGGAACCAGACTTGAACTCGGCCATACCCGGCGACCTGCGCGACACAACCATGCCCGAGGCGATGGCCAATTCTTTGCAAAACCTCATCCTTGGCGATATTTTAGACCCGTCCCGGCGTGAGCAGCTGAAAACATGGATGCTTGGAAATACGACCGGTGACGATCGGATTAGAGCGGGAACGCCAAGAGGCTGGATGGTTGCCGATAAAACCGGAACGGGTGCTTACGGCACAACGAATGATATAGGAATAATTTGGCCGCCCCATGGCGCCCCCATCTTCATCGCCATTTATTTTACGCAGACCAAAAAAGACGCGGAACCTAATTCGAAGACCATCGCCTCCGCCACGCGGATCGCGCTTGACTCCGTCAAGTGACCGCGCTTTCTCACTCCACCACCGGGCAGCTGTTGGGTAATTTATTTGGCGGCGGGATTGAGACCAGCCAGTCTGCCTCGAAATCTTCTGATATTTTTTGTAGCGGCTTTTGCTCGGTAAATAAAATCCCGAGTTCGCGTGCAGTGAGAGTAGAGTGCGGCGAAAAATTGACAGATCCAACATATCCCGTTGTCCCGTCCACTTCGATCATTTTGGAATGCATATAAGGTTGTTGTGTATTCTCTGGATAAGGCATCACTCGAGACTCCACTCCCGCGCCTTGTAAGGCGGTCAAAAAAGGATAATTCAGCAGCGGATTTTTATTTTTGTCACACATCGGCACGATAAGTCGAACTCCCACACCGCGCTTTATCGCGCGCCCAAAGGCCGCCTGGATCTTAAGGTCGCCGAGATTCTCGACGGTGGAAATGATTTTCAGATGCGCGGAATCGATCAAAGACACCAATTTATCCTGAGAGTTGACAGGGCTCCAAACAAGGTGAGGTTCACTGACGGGCGGCGTGAACTGATCGCTGGAATCCGCGTTCTGCCAATCCGCTTCAAATACCTGGATCACTTCTTTGATCACAGAAGAGTCGTGTACGATTAAGCCAAAGTCGCGGGTCGAGTCAGCGTTATTGGTAAGATTGATCGCGGTAATGAATACCTCAGATTCATCCACCACCATGGTCTTTTGATGGGTGATGCTAAACGCAACGGGACTTTCCTTCACTAGGACACCTGCATCTAATAAGCGCTGAAACGATTTATGGAATTTTCCCTGTTTTAAGCTCGATCTATCTAAAATCACTCTTACGTCGGCGCCTCTCCTTTTTGCGGCGATCAATGAGTCGACGACCTTTGAATCCGTCAGATGGTACATGACCAAACGAATGGAATGTCCCGACGACGAATGGTCAATCCTATCAATAAAGGCAGCGTGGGTATCCATGTCGGGAGTGACCAGCAGATCCACGTTGCCCTTGAGTGGCGGGACCTGTTGGTCGGCCGCCGGTACCCGGCTCGCGCCCTGAAGCACAGAGTGGGAACATCCCGCTAAGAACAAAACCGATATGAAATAAAATTTATTCATTTTAACCTTCTAGCCAATGAAAGTTGACTCCAAAACGAGATCCGATATCACGGATTGGTATTCCACATGCGTCTTGTGTGTGACTGTATTCCAGAGTTTTCCCTCTTCAGAATCCATATAAGATTTATATTCCGGTGCTCCGGGAAATCCGACATTGTCGGCGATCACTACGCTGCCCTTTCTTAGCCAGCCCGAGTCCAAGATCATATCCAAATCAGATTTGTACGCGTCTTTATCATGATCAATAAAAACCAAATCGAGAGCATTCGGCCGAATATACTCCTTCAGAGCAGCGAGAGTCTTGCCGCCGTCGCCAAGATAGCCATCAATAAAGGTCACGCGCTGGCCGAGTCCCGCATGCTCGACCATTCTTCGAGCGATTTTGGCATTCTCTGGGTTGAACTCAATCGAATACAGGTGACTCTCTGGCGGGAGCTGTCTTGCTATCCTGAGGGCGCTATATCCGACATACGCGCCGAGCTCAAGAACCAGAGCGGGACGCACTCGCTTTACGGCATTGTCCAAAAGCTCGCCTTTTTCATCGCCGACATTGATCAAAAACTTATGCTGATAGGCATATTCGTCGATCGTCTCGATCGCAGCATCCACGTCACCTTTTGGCGAATTTTTAATTACGTACTGGACGGCTGCCTCTTCGCGTCCGTCTCCTACTTGCCAGTCCCGCAGCAAGGTTTTCATTCCTAAAGCCATGCGGATGAACGACCAGCGAAAGAAGGGCACGGGTTTACCCAGCATAATATTGACCATCAGAACCGCCGTAAAGGCGCCAGTGACCTTCAAAGCCCAAGCGACGAGCAAGGGATCGGCCTTTGAATCGCCCAAATAGAAAGACAAAGAAGAAATGGCCGCCAATACAATTGCCTGTAGATTCATCCAATACTCCAATTATTATGGAAGGATAAATCAAAAGCTCATAGAAGCTAAGGGCGGATTTAAAAAATATGGGGACGCACCCCATATTACGCGGCGAAAAACAGGAAACAAGGCTATTTTGCCTTCTCTACGTCCGGGTCTACTGGCGCTTTGTTCAGCTCATTTTCGAAGTTCGGAAGATCGTCAGGCCCTATGTATTTTCCAGCCTTGATCTTCTTAGCCAGAGCGCTATTCCCTTTTTGGTCAGTGACGCTTTTCAGTAACGCCATTATTTTATCGGCTTCTTCCTGGGTTTTACAGCCGTACATGGAATCTATGAACTGTTTTTGCGTCGCTTGCATCGATTTCAAATTGGAGGCGATCTTATTTCCATCCTCCTCAAAGATTTCAACTTGTGGGTCGGGGTCTTTGGCACTCTTCCGTGAGATCCTCACGCTAGATTTATCGCTTATGCTTTTGACAGAAAGATCAATTCCAGTTTCGCTGCAGGTAAGTTGGAGGCCTTGGGCAAATTTCCCTTCCAGCATTTTACGTACAATATCGCGGCGGTCTGCCCCAAGGATATTTCGATATTGTCCATAACCTAAACCAACGAGACCTAAAACAGCCATGATGATAGCAACCGGCACCGAAAGGATTGTCGCCGTTCCAAAAATAATTGCGCCCGCGATTAAACCAATCAACCCCCCGATGACTCCCTCAACGATACTAAAACCAACGCGACTAGCCGTACCTGCTTCTGCGGAGGGCACTATCCAGTCAAGCCAGGAGGCGGACTTTGGAACAGAAAGAAAATGAATAAGATCGAAATAGTTTTTGTCGGTGCTCTGCTCGCGATCGAAAGCCCAGGTTTTCCCCTGAAACTGCAGAGTCAAGGGAGCATACGCCACGAATCTTAAGCCCGTATCTTTATGGTCCACCCAGAGGGAATCCTTCACAATTGTTATTTCGGGGGCTTTCACATCGCCGGACTTTTCTAGGTCTTGGGTGATAGCATGCAAGGCGGAAGGTTCGATTCCGGAGATCCCCATCATCGACACCAGGTCTTTAGTAGAATGAATATTTTGAAAAGTCAGTAGCAATACCTGCTTCAAGGCCTTCTCGCGGGCGACCGCCCCTCCAGGCATGTCATGGGCCCAGCAAGGAGCGCTGAGATTAAAAAGCAGGCTAAAGCAAAGTAGAAAGGCTGACCATTTTTTTGGACACTGCGATTGTATTCATCGTTTTAGTTTATCGACCAATCCGTAAAATTACTTAAAAAATACCCTAACGGAAACAGGTAGAAAAGCGTCCCAGTAAATCGATTTTAATTATATAAATCAGCCAATATCCGCCGATAAGGACTCATGAGCATTCATAGCGCACTTCGATTGACCTTGATGGGACTCTTCCTGGCCCTTTCGCCGCTTTGCCTGGCCGACACCGGCAGCGGCTCCGACCGTCCCGTTTCCTGCCTCCCCGAAAAAAAACAAACGCTGGGTTTCGGGATCGGGGAACTTCAAGCAACCGTCAATAAAAAGCTATTAAGCAAAGAAAAGGAATCAAGCAAAGAAAAAGATCCTCTGCTCGAAGCCCGAAAAAATGTGATTAATCTCGTCGACTGGCGCTTTCAGCCTGACCCTAAAAAGGAAGGCGAAAAAAAAGGCTGGATGAAGCCTAAATTCGATGATTCGAAATGGCCGCTTATCAAGGCCACCTCTTCCTGGCAGGAACAAGGGCATCCCGACTACAAGGGCGAAGCTTGGTACCGATATAGCCAAGATATCCCAAAAGACTGGAAAGACTCAAAACTGCTGATCCAAACAACGGGCATTTATAACGAATACGATATCTACGTAAATGGCACCTTTGTGAAACATTATGGCGATAAAGACCAGCCCGTGGCTTGGGATCCTACCGAGCCCGATATCACCAAGTATTTGAAGTATGGACAGAAAAACGAGATTGCCATAAAGGTGAAGAGCGACGGTGATAAGGGCGGAATCTACCGCAGGATACAGTTGCGCCGCGTCCCTCCTTTTGAGCCCTATAAAAAATATCTTCCCTCGCCCACCATCGAAGGCCATCCTGAGCTCGTCGAGCTCTACTGGCAATCCTGGCGCATGGCTTTCAAAAATGTTTCCTTTGGAACGAAAGAAAACCATTTTGTCGATGCCTATATGGAAGAGGGCTATAACGAACAAATCTACCAGTGGGACAGCATTTTCATGAGCATGTACGGACGCTACGGCGGAAAACTTTTCCCGGCGATGGCGACCCTCGACAATTTTTACGACAGACAAACACCCGATGGTCATATCGCGCGGGTCTATTCGAAGACTGACGGCAAAAGTTTGATCGAACCAGTCAAAGACAATTTCACCATGACAAATCCTCCCCTCTTTGCTTGGTCAGAATGGGACTATTTCCGCCAGACGGGCGACGACAGCCGTCTCGCGCGGGTGCTCCCGATCCTTGAACGCTATGACAATTGGCTGAAGGAAAATCAAAGCAGCAAAATCGTCAAGGGAATGTACTGGCAAACGGGCTACGACAGCGGGATGGACAATATGCCGAGGCCAAATGCAGATTCCGCCGGCTGGGTGGACGCCTCGCTCGAGCAAGCATTAGCCGCTAAATACTTGGCAATGATTTCCGGCCAGCTAAAGGACAAAGAAAAGGAAAAGCATTGGCAGACTGAATTTGCCGAACGAAGCGCGGCAATCAACAAACTTGCCTGGAATGAAAAAGACGGATTCTACTATGATGTCGACGCGGACGGAAAACAGACGGGCGTAAAACATATTGGCGCCATGTGGGCGATGCAGGCTGGAGTTGCAAGCCCGGAACAAGCGAAAAGACTAGAAGAACATTTGCACGACCCAAACGAATTCTACCGTCCCCACCTTTTCCCCGCGCTCGCAGCTTCCGACCCTGGCTATACAAAAGAAGCCACCTATTGGCGCGGCGGAGTTTGGGCACCAACCAACTATATGGCCATTCACGGCCTCAAAGATTACGGCTATAATGATTTTGCCTACGAAGCGGCGATGAACCATATCGAAAACATGGCGAAAGTTTATTCATCCAAGATCGACGAAAATCACGTGGACCCCAATGAAGCCAGCAAAGACTATAAAACAATCTGGGAATGCTATAACCCCGACCAGCCGACTCCCTGTACTCGCGCGGACACTGTTCACTATGGCCGCCAGGATTTTGCCGGCTGGACGGCCCTTGGTCCGATTGCGCTTACCATTCAAGATGCTATTGGTCTCGACATTGTTGGTTCCGAGAACCGCGTCGACTGGAACCTAAGGGAGCCTTCACGGGTGGGAATTTCCAATATTGAATTGCAAAAGGGCCATACTTTTTCAGTGATGGCCGAACCGGCTAAGGACGGCAAAAGAGTGATCGAAACGGATGCGCAAACGCCCTTCACCTTGGTTGTCAAAATGGGCGGACACGATCAATCGCTCAAGGTGCCAGCAGGCAAAGCGCACTTTTCCGTCGACGAAAAATAAATTCCAAGCGGCCTAAATTTTAACCGCTACCGGTTTGCGCTCCCCAATTCTCAATAAAAACCAAGTTTTAGCCGATATTAGACTGTGGTTTACCTATTACTATTAATCGGATTTTTGTCCTGGATTCCGGCGTTCGCCCATTCGGTGGTGATCGTTGGCGCCGGTCCGATGGGCTTAGCCACAGCATTGGCTTCGGCGCAGGAAGGCGCTGACGTTATCGTGCTGGAAAAACGCTTGCCGCAAGAAGCCGCCGTAGATTCCAATCCCTGGGCGAGCCGGAAGCGGAATGTCGTGCTCGATCAAGAGACGGTCGACTATTTGAAGTCTATTGGCGTGGAACTTCCCGGCCAGGATTTCAAAAAGCTTTACCTCCAAAGCGGAGAACAAACCTTCGCGTTCAATGCTGAAGGTCCGGGCGAGGCTGCTCGCAGATCAGTATTCCTGAGGCCTCCGAAGCACTATGTAGAATTGGGCGCTCTTGAGAACGCGATTCTCGACGCTGTTCAAAAAAAGTCCGGAGGAAAAGTAAAAATCATTTTCGGAGCGGAGAACGTAACGCTCGACCCTGACTTCGCAGCCAAAAAAGTCTACGCCAATTATTCGCTGAACGGAAAGAGATTTTCCTTTGAGGCCTCCACCGGCTTTGCCGCCGACGGCGCAAACAGCAGCATCGTGGCTCAGCTCGGAATCGGCCGTTCAGCGCCTCCGCAGGGCCATGTCAGACGCCAAATCGCGGGTGACTTTTTAGACGGGACAAAAACAGCAGGCTCTTTTGCAAAGTTCCGTTTTGATCCCAAGGACAATATTGCCAAATTCACCGCGGCTTTCTCCGTAAACGGCACAACCTCAGTCTCCATCCCCGCACCGATGCGGGCACCCGGCATGGGACGAGAGGAATACACAAAACTCGCCAATGACCGTTTACAAGAGATGGCGCGACGCCTAGGCGTGACAGGGAAGATGGGCGGCAATTATACCAATTTCTCCAATGAGATCGATGCGGCGAATTCCGTACGGCAAGGGCAAGTTTTCATCATTGGCGACGCGGCAAGGAAGGGCAATCCTTGGACGGGCCAAGGGATTCAAACTGGGTTTCTTGACGTAAGAGCTAGTGGGCAATTTATTAAGACTGCGGTGAATGAGCCAAAAAATCTGGAAGCCGCTAGCTCTCGCCTGGAAAAAACAATAAACGGCAACACTGAGCGGCTGCATCTTCTATCCAATACAGCGAACGAGCGAGGGGATTGGTTCTTTTCCGACCCAAAGCACCAAGAACTACTCAACCGCACCTGGCGGCAAGGCTCTATAAATGGCATGCCCCCAACAGCGGCCATTTCAGACAATAAACTTCTGGAAGAATTTGAAAAAATGGGATTTCCAAAAGTTCCTAAGCCCGGATTCGACTGGAATTCGTGTCCGCTGCAGTTCGAGAGCATTAGCGAATCACTTGCCCTTAAAGAGTCGGCGAGGATACGCTAGGGAACATGAACGCCTTTGTTCCAGCTGAATCCCCGCTAAAGCAGGTCATTAAATTGTTTTTGCGACTTGGCTTCACAGCATTTGGCGGTCCAGCCGCTCATATCGCCTTGATGCAGAACGAAGTTGTGGTCAAGCGCGGCTGGCTCAAGCAAGAAGAATTCATGGACATGTTAAGCGCCACTAACTTCATCCCCGGCCCGAACTCCACGGAGATGGCGATTCATATCGGGCACAAAGTTGCGGGACGTGCAGGTCTCCTCGCGGCCGGGCTGTGCTTTATTCTTCCTGCGGCTCTAATTGTCACGGCATTTGCTTGGGCCTATGTCGCCTATGGTTCGCTTCCCGCCTTCCAGACCATTCTTTACGGAATTAAACCTGTGATCATTGCTGTAGTTGCCCAAGCGATCTGGTCGCTCGGGCGCTCAGCCTTAAAAAACCGCCTTCTCTGGTCAATAGGCCTGGTCGCTTTTTTGGCCAATGCATTAGGAACCAATGAACTCATTGTCATTTTCGCGGCGGGTTTAGTATCGCTAGCTCTGACGCAAAAAAACTCCGGAGGCATAGCGCTTTCCTGGTTTCCCTGGTGGCCATGGCAGCTGGCGGGCGCCTCGATCGCAGCTGGAACCGTGACTGCTTTTTCCCTGAGTAAACTTTTTTTGTTTTTTCTAAAAGTGGGTTCCGTGCTTTTCGGAAGTGGTTATGTTCTTCTGGCTTTTCTCCGCACCGATCTCGTGGACCGATTTCATTGGCTGACGGAATCCCAGCTGCTGGACGCCGTGGCCGTGGGACAGTTCACGCCCGGCCCCGTTTTTACCACAGCGACCTTCATCGGCTATCTTCTGGCGGGGCCCAGCGGCGCGGCGCTGGCGACCATTGGTATATTTCTACCAGCCTTTTTTTTCGTGGCCTTGACGGCGCCGTTCATGCCCAAGCTGAGAAAGTCGAAGCCCTTTGCGGCGGCACTTGACGGTATCAACGTGGCCTCACTCGCGGTGATGGCATTCACGGCCGCGTTTCTCGCTAAGAGCAGTATCACTGACTGGCTCACAGCTTTAGTGGCCATAGCAGCCGGAATCCTTCTGATTAGATACAAAGTAAATTCAGCGATCCTAGTGCTCGCTGGCGGCATCATTGGATTCTTATTCAGCCGATAGCAGCGCGATTAAAGAGGCCTTAACACAAATCTGCCGTAAGCAATGACTCCGCAAAGTGCGGCCACAACAAGCCAATAAATCATAGGGCCAAAATTCGCGTCTCCGGAGTGGAGATGTAGACCGCAAAAAAGAAACATCTCCGCTGTTATGAAAAGCGCCGCGATTGGAATTAACCTAGCCGCTGGCTTATAAAATGCCGGAAGAATCAAACACAGACTACAAAGCATCTCAAGCACACTCATCGACAACCAAGTTCCTTGGGAAATCGCAGCCAAAGAAGCCATGGTTTGCTCAGCCGAATGAGAAATCTTCCATATGGCGCCGATGGCTGTATGCAGGGCTAGGAGGATTTGCAGAATCCACAAAAAAATATTCATGATTTAACTCCTTTCGGAAAGTCTAAATACTTATCATCTACTTACAAACTTTAAAGGACCTTTTTAAAAAACAAGGCGGCGACGCCGACGATAAGCACAAAGCCCAGTATATTGAACAGCGCGCCCAAGAATAAAAGCCATCCGCGCCTCCAGAACTCAGTACTGCTCAACTTGTAGGCCTTCCGGTACATCAGGAGAGAGAAAACATTAGCTATCACCGGCAATATAACGAAACCCATCACCGCGCCATAAGTGGCACGCCTCATCAGCTGGTCCATTTGACGAGTGAGACTCAAGGGCTCTATATCGGACGTCTCTTCCGGAGTAGCGCCTTCGAGCAAGCTCCGCGCTTCAGCTTCGTGCTGAAGGTCGACGCTCACATGAAAACCGCCGAGCGCATCGGACGCGTGAGGCAACATGGAACCCCCAATCTCGTTATTCACTATGGCATCGATTCCGCTTGCCTCAAGTGCAGTAACGGCAGCCTCGGCTTCGAGGAGGCTTGGAAAACGGGCGATGATCTTGCGGTTCGAGATGCTCGTCATAAGGGATGTTTAGCACCGTAAGGGAATTAAGTTTAGAAAAATTGGGTTGCGGCAGGGCCCGCTCACTCCTCCAGGACGATGTCTAGCCCGTATAGAAGCAGCGTGGCTTCCGGCAATGAGAAAATGGCTTTCTTTAGCTTATTGGAATCCGGACGAATTGAATAATTGATCGCCTTGCGGAAGTCCGCCTTTCCCAAATTTGTGTTCGCAAACCGTGCGGCGGCGAAGTCAGTCCCTCGGCAGTCAGACTCACCTAAGTTTGCATCTGCAAAGTCGGCCTCTTTTGCCGAGCAATTTTTGACAGTGGATTTCCTAAGGTCCAAACCCACGAAACTGGCATAATTAAGGACACAACCGTCAAAATTGAGGTGCGTGATGACGGAGGCATTCGCCCAGTTAATGCCGACAAGTTTGCAGTCTTTGAAAGACACGTCCCGAAAAGTCGCTCCATGAAGCAGAAGATTGCTCAAATCACAGTTTTGGAAAATGCAGTCAATAAAACGGCAATTCTTGAAGGCGCTGCCGCCAAAATTGCATTTCAAGAAAGTGCATGCTTCAAAGTGGCGCCCGGTGACGACTATGCTTTTATGGTCTAACCCTTCGAAGATTTGGTCTGAATAGTCTTCTTGTAATGGCCACGCTACGCGGTCGCACCGCCTAGCTTGTAAGTTTTCCTGAGCATATAGGCGGGGATGCCCGCTCGCCCTCCATGCGTCCCTAGGAGAGCGGCTCCGCCGCTCAGTGGAGACCCCTTTACAGGGGCCGATTTTTTCTTTATAAACTCGCCGCCAGATAACAAGGCCGGATACTCTTTGGACTGCTTGCTTCACCCGACGGGGTGAGGCCGGGCGAGTTCGTAATGTAATGTGGCTTGGGCGTGCGCTTCAATGAACCGCCGTATGAGGCCGAAGAGGCTTCGCTAGGCAAATTATTCTCGTGCCGCACGCCTGCTTTCTGGTTTTAACTAGAGAGGAGAGACGAATGGAAGCCCTGAAAACCCATTGTGCTGGAGTGGATGTTCATAAAGAAATCTTGGCCATTACGGTCTTAATCGGAGCGCCAGAGGAGAAGCCGGTTGCGACGCAGCTCGAATGCTCGACGTTTACCGACGATTTGATGGCCTGTGGATTGAAACTCAAAGAAATGGGCGTCACGGATGTCGCGATGGAGAGCACGGGGATCTACTGGAAACCCGTGTTCAACGTTTGGGATTCTATTGGTTTAAAGGTCGTGGTGGGAAACGCTGGGCACATTAAAAACGTGCCGGGGCGCAAAACCGACATGAATGACAGCCGTTGGATTGCTGAACTTCACCGCTTCGGGCTCATTCGCCCCTCCTTCATTCCCGACGGGGAATTCCAACGTATGCGACTACTGAGCCGCCATCGCACGAACCTGGTAGATGACCTTGCAAGGGTCCGTAACCGGGTTCAAAAGGTTCTCGAGGATGGAAACATCAAGTTTGGTTCAGTTGCATCTGATGTATTTGGCGTGGCAGGCCTTGCCATGTTGGCCGAGATCTCAAAAGGGTATACCAACCCAGACGTGCTCACGGCAGTAGTCACGACCAAGTTGAAAAGAATGGAGGATGTGAGGAAGGCAATGACCAATTGCCTGACAAAGGAACATTGTTTCGTGATTAGTGAGTTGATGGATCAGTATCATTATCTCAGAGCCAGAATTGACGGCGCCGAGCAGGAGCTGTTCCAAAGGGTGCAGCCCTATAAGCACCTAGTGGAAAAGCTCGACGAAATTCCCGGGATTGACGTGATTCTCGCTATGGGAATCGTAGCTGAGGCCAGCACGGATATGGCCAACTTCTCCGACGAGCGCAAATTTGCGGCTTGGGCGGGGGTAGCTGCCGGAAGCAACGAGTCTGCCGGTAAAAAAAAAGAGCTCGCACTCGCTTTGGAAACCCGCACCTGAGGAAGCTTCTCATCCAAGCTGCCCAGGGAGCCATCCAAACCAAGCAGAGCTTCTATAGGTCCAAGTACAATAAGTTAGTTTTCCGCCTCGGCAATAAAAACAAGGCCAAGGTGGCCATAGCCAACAAGCTTGCGCGAGTGACGTACAAGATTCTTGCCGGCGGTATCACCTACAAAGACCTCGGATACATGCGTGGCGATCCTAGAGAGCAGAAAATCCAAAAATACATGCGGGCGCTAAAAGCTCTTGGTGTCGATATCCGTTACCACAACCATCAGATCATTGATTCGAAACGTACTTTCTTCGTAGATGCCACAGGCCTAGTCAAAGCCTGAGGTGATGTACAATCCAGAAAAAGAAAAGCGCCTACGGCGCTAATGGATTGGTCCGTGCTTCGAGCGAAGTTACTTACTAGGCAAAAAGAACTGCGAATCATTCGTCTCCATAATCCTCCATGAAATTTCGCAGAATAAGCGATTGTTGTTAAACTTAAATCAGCCCAAATAATTATTTGCAGCGCACGCCAGAAGCCAAGTTTTTATTTCGTAAGCCCTTGCGCCTTCTTTGACAAACGGATCTGCCCTGGCTATGAACTCTGCTTCATCTTTGTCAGCTGCTTTAATAATGATCATCCCCGAAGGGTGATCTGTAAACGGCCCACAAAGAACCAATTTCCCTTCCTGTTCAAGCTTTCTGAGATGTTCGATATGACGCCGGATCGTAGCTTGTGACACTTCGTTATCCGTTTTTCTTAGTTCAATCACAAAGCGAGTGAATTCATTCATTATGGATTCATAACGAGCAATGCAGGAGATGAAAAGAGAATAAACTGGGATTTTTCTGAGTTTTCTTATCAGTCAGCACTCGGTTCAGTTTCCTCTCCGCGATTAACTCTCTAGAGCGGCCTCATCCATCGCCTTGAATCCTTCCGAGGGCAATGCCAAACCTTCGGAAAAAGAGAAGAAGCGGTATTACCAAACCGCGTACGCAAGCTGCCAGGAGTGTAAGACGATCCTTCAATTGGCGAAGGTGAAAGAGGGAAAAGTCGTGGATACTGCGGACAAGCTGGGCGCTTGGTTGCACAATTTGTTAAAAGCAAAAATCAGAGTAAACAAATATTGAGTGGGTGAACCTGAATACCAGGACTGGGATACCTGTACTGGTATCCCGGGATACCGGTTAACTCGTATTCCTGGATACTGGTATTTGAAAATGGCGTTCCCTGGGGGATTCGAACCCCCGTTACCTCCGTGAAAGGGAGGTGTCCTAGACCGGGCTAGACGAAGGGAACGCAAAAACGAAACACTGAATAGCTTGGTGAGCCCAGGTGGACTCGAACCACCGACCCTCTCATTAAAAGTGAGATGCTCTAGCCAACTGAGCTATGGGCCCACAAAAAAATCCGTTACCAGATTTACAAGGACTTCTTAAATAGCTTGGGTCGCTATCGAGGTCAAGTTGAGAATTGCAGTTCGGATTGACTAATCCCCTGAAATTTCTTGCCAAAATGTTCGTAGGCCCGTCGAGACGCAACTCGTCCACGAGGAGTTCGGTGGATAAAGCCCTGCTGTAAAAGGAAGGGCTCGTAAACATCCTCAATCGTTTGAGATTCTTCTCCAATCGCCGAAGCAAGGGTGTCAATTCCTACGGGTCCCCCGTCGAACTTGTCGATCATGGTTAACAGGATCTTCTTGTCCATGGCATCCAGCCCGCAATGATCGACGTCCAGGCTTACCAAAGCGTCCCTAGCGATGTTTTCAGTGATCACGCCTTGGCCACGAACCTCGGCAAAATCGCGGACTCTCCGAAGCAAACGGTTAGCAATACGAGGGGTGCCGCGAGAGCGCTTGGCTAGTTCTACTGCTCCGCCAGCCTGAATCGAAACACCCAAACGCGTTGCGCTATGCATTATAATGGTTTGCAATTCTTCGGCCTTATAAAATTCCAGAACAAACTGGATCCCAAAACGATCGCGAAGCGGCGTCGTCAGCAAGCCGGATCTTGTCGTAGCCCCGATCAAGGTAAAACGAGGTAGATCGATCCGCATTGTCCGGGCGCCGGGTCCCTGCCCCAGAATAATGTCCAATTTGAAATCTTCCATGGCGCTATAGAGCACTTCTTCGACGGTGATCGGAATCCGGTGGATCTCGTCGATAAAAAGCACGTCGTTCTGCTTGAGATTGGTCAGCACCGCCGCAAGATCGCCCTTTTTATCCAAAGCAGGTCCACTCACCGTAAAAAGATCCGATCCGATCGTCTTCGCCACCAAATAAGCCAAAGTAGTCTTACCTAAGCCCGGAGGCCCGGCGAACAGACAATGATCAAGAGGTTCCCTGCGCTTCACGGCGGCCTCGATATAGACGGAAAGATTGTCTTTGAGGGCCTTCTGGCCCACGAAATGCTCAAAACTCTGCGGGCGCAATGTCTGCTCGACCAAAGATTCCGAGCGGACGGAAAGTTGTTCGGGCTCCACAAGACGCTGGGATTCGATTTCCATGCTCACGCAAAACCTCTCATGCCGGGACTCTTAGACGAAGACATCAATTGAAGCGCATGTTTCAAGGCCGGCTCGAAAGAAGAATAATCCATGCGCATGGTATCTCTAATCGCCTGCTGCACATCCGAATCACGATAGCCAAGAGCGAGCAATGCCTGCTCAAGATCAGCGGCCCAAGCAATGATTCCTTCGGACACTTCGATCGATTTGCTCTTAGCGAAAGAACTGCCGCGCTCGAGAGCCCAGCGCTTGCCCGCCTTTTCGCTCATCTCGAGGAAAAGTTTTTCGACAGTCTTTTTGCCAACACCGGAAATTCCGGAAAAAATCGCTTTATTGCCAGTGGCCAAAGCCTCCAGCGCCTGCTTAGCATCCAGCGCGGAGAGAATCGCCAAGGCCAGCTTCGGTCCGATGCCGCTCGCTCCGAGAAGAAGCTCAAATACATCTTTTTCAAGTTCCGAAAGAAAACCAAACAAGGAAATCTGGTCCTCGCGCACGTGAGTGTATACGTGGAGTGTGACGGGCGACCCCACCTCGGGCATCCTCGCCAGAACAGTCTCAGGCACATGCAAGGCATAACCAACGCCCTGCACATCCACCACGACGCCTTCGCGAGATTTTTCGAGTATGCCTTTGAGCCGTGCGATCATAGTTCCGTTTTACCTTTGTGGACTGGGTGAGCCAAGGCTTTTTTCTGTCTTGGATTTTGCCGTCAGAGAGTGTCTGTGGCGGTGCTGCAAATGGCAGATAGCCACGGCTAGGGCATCCGACGCATCCTCGCGATCAAAAACCAATGGGATAGAGGATTTAGGCCCCAAAATCGCCTTCACCATTCTTTGGACTTGTTCCTTTTCTGCGCGACCGGATCCAGTCACAGTCTGCTTCACCAAAGTGGCGGAATATTCAAAGATCGGTAATCCCAAAAGAGAAGGTGCCACAAGAGCGGCTCCGCGAGCTTGTCCAAGTACCAAGGCGCTCTTTACGTTCTTAGCAAAAAAAACTTCTTCCACAGAAATGGCTTCGGGCTTCCATAGGTCCAGCGCCTTTTGGACGGCGTGAACGATCTGCTTTAGGCGGTCGGAAATATCGCCAGTGTCGGATATCACTATTTTTTCGACACAGTGGCCGATCCAAAGAAAAGAGCTTCCTTTGGCTTCCACGCAGCCGAGCCCCAAAAAACGGGACCCGGGATCGATTCCGAGTATTCTCATTAGCCTAGTTTAGCACAAACAGGTGCTGATTTAGGACAGGGTTTTATCGTAGAGACGGTAGGTCTTATACGCCGGCACTTTAGCAAATACTGAAATCGCGGAGAGCATCTCGCGGTTGTCCTCGAGGATCCAGGAAGCTTCGCCGCCCCAGAGGCCAAGTTCCATGGCCTTCTTA
>Ga0207073_1007_pt1 | contig 21108 bp, 17 predicted proteins | sample Alteio_BWMinHeat_65_FD_153575 | JGI IMG/M metagenome (GOLD analysis project Ga0207073, IMG submission 153575) | Enriched cells from forest soil in Barre Woods Harvard Forest LTER site, Petersham, Massachusetts, United States -... | ecosystem: Environmental > Terrestrial > Soil > Temperate forest >...
TGCGGATTTTGCGGCAATCACTGGCGCTAATTCATTAGCGAAATAGCTTGTATGCCATGCCTGCACAAACGGTATGCTAGCCCATCTTATTGCAACGAGATCTTTAGTTAATAATTTATATCTATTCTCTACAGCTTTGAGAGGCTTACTTAATATGATCCGTCCATGAAACAGTGAAGATGGCAATAAACCTTCTTTCTCGTTAAGTTTTTTTCCTAAAATTGTATTGGAATTTCGCATTTGTCCCAATATTCTGATTTCATCTGTTTTGTGCGGCAAGGTTGCTATTCTCTTTAAAATGTCTTGTTTAGATTTTTGCCGTACAATCGCGGATAAATTGAATCTCATTATTTTGTTATTTGGATCTAATTCAATTGCTTTGGTATAATCTGCAATCGCTTCAGCAAATTTGCCTTTTTTCCCATAGGCAAATCCACGATTGTTATAAGCCCATGCATACGTTGGATCTAATTTAATTGCTGTGGTATAATCTGCAATCGCTTCAGCAAATTTGCCTTTTTTCCTATAGGCAAGTCCACGATTGTTATAAGCCCATGCATACGTTGGATCTAATTCAATTGCTTTGGTATTATCTGCAATCGCTTCAGCAAATTTGCCTTGTTTGTCATAGGCAAATCCACGACTGGCATAAGTCTCTGCATTCGTTGGATCTAATTTAATTGCTGTGGTATAATCTGCAATCGCTTCAGCAAATTTGCCTTTTTTCCTATAGGCAAGTCCACGATTGTTATAAGCCCATGCATACGTTGGATCTAATTCAATTGCTTTGGTATAATCCGCAATCGCTTCATTAAATTTGCCTTGTTTGTCATAGGCCATTCCGCGGTGATCATAAACAACTGCATTTTTGGGGTCTAATACAATCGCTTTAGTATAATCTGCAATCGCTTTATTAAATTTGCCTTGTTCGAAATAGGCAATTCCACGGTTATTATAAACAATTACATCTTTTGGGTCTAATTCAATTGCTTTAGTATAATCTGCAATCGCTTCATTAAATTTGCCTTGTTTGAAATAGGCAATTCCACGGTTATCATAAACAATTACATCTTTTGGGTCTAATTCAATTGCTTTAGTATAATCTGCAATCGCTTCATTAAATTTGCCTTGTTTGCGATAAGCTAATCCACGGTTGTTATAAGCCTTTACATACGTTGGGTCTAATTCAATTGCTTGAGCATAATCTTCAATCGCTTCAGCCAATTTGCCTTGTTTGCCATAGGCATGTCCACGGCCATAATAAACATCTGCATCCTTTAGATCTAATTCAATTGCTTTAGTATAATCTGCAATCGCTTCATTAAATTTGTCTTGTTTGTAATTGGCTGCTCCACGATTGTAATAAGCTTTTGCATACGTTGGATCTAATTCAATTGCCTGTGTAAAACCTGCAATCCCTTCATCAAATTTGCCTTGTTTAATTTTAGAGGTAGCATCCTGAAAGATGGCCTTAAAATTATGGCGGGTGTCTCTATTCATACTCATATTAATAATCCTCGATCGTGTAACACGTTAATTAATTTTGATAAAGATATCATTGATGGATTAAGAAAAAATTAATTATTAAGATTCATAGAGTTATATTTAGCGACTGTCTTGAGCGCTTTCGAGATCCGATTTAACTCACCAAAACCTTCATCACCATATTCACAAATGAATATAAATGTTTGGTGGATTACGGCAAAAAGCGCCTAATCCACCCTACTACTCGTCGCGGGGTCTGGTATTCATTGTTACAACCCAACCTGACCCCTAAGCTTCATCTGCTTTAACTCAAGCTCACTTAATCGTGCTTTTTCTTTCGCCACAACCTCAATCGGCGCCTTTTCAGCAAACTGCGGATTGGTTAATTTACCTTGAATAAAAGCAATTTCTTTTTCAAGTTTAGTTAACTCGGCTTTAATTCTTGCATGTTCTGCATCTTTATCGATTAAACCTGTCAGTAACACAAATAACTCAAGTTCACCGATAAAAAATGATGAAGCATCATTGACTTTGTCGGTTGCAGTTAACCACTCAATCTTTTCTAATCGAGCTAAAGTCTTTAAAAAATCATGGTAATGTGCTTCGCGTTCACGATCTTGTTGATTACCCAATTTCAGTTGCAAAGTCAGTAATTTTCCGGGCGCAATATTTTTTTCACTGCGAATGGTGCGAACACCTGTGATAACGGCTTTAATCCACTCGAATTCATCTTCAATGGTTTTATCAACACATGTCTTATCATAAATTGGATATTCTGCAAGCATAATTGATTCAGGATGTTCGCCCAGTAAAGGAGAAACGCGTTGCCAAATTTCTTCAGTAATAAATGGCATGATGGGATGCAATAAACGCAACAAAGTTTCTAATACAGATAACAACGTATGGCGCGTGCCATATAAAATATCCGCAATTTGGCCTTGCTTCACTAAAATCGGTTTTGATAATTCCAGATACCAATCACAAAATTCATTCCAAGTAAAATCATAAAGTGCATGTGCGAATAAATCGAAACGATAATGAGCAAGGTGTTCACTCGCAACGGCGATGGTGTCATGTAAACGAGAAATAATCCATTTATCCGGTAACGATAATACCGTTGGTTTAGCGGTAAAATCAGTTTGTTCGCCTAAATTCATAAACACATAACGTGATGCATTCCATAATTTATTGCAAAAATTCCGAAAACCACCTAATCGATTCACATCAAAACGAATTTCGCGTGTGAACGATGCGAATGAACAGAACGTAAAACGCAGTGCATCCGTACCGTAAGCTGGAAAGCCATCTTTAAATTCTTTGCGTGTGGATTTTTCAATGCGTTCTGCTTGTTTTGGTTGCATCAAACCGTAAGTGCGTTTTTTAACGAGTGAATCAATATCAATGCCATCAATTAAGTCAATTGGATCAATGACATTGCCTTTGGATTTTGACATTTTATGGCCTTCTGCATCGCGAATGAGGCCGGTGATATACACTTCTTTGAAGGGCACTTGATTGGTGAACTTTAAGCTCATCATGATCATGCGTGCGACCCAAAAAAAAATAATATCAAATCCAGTGACAAGGACTTGCGTTGGGAAAAATGTATTGAAATCTTTGGGATCATTCGGCCAATTCAACGTCACAAAAGGCCAGAGTGATGCAGAAAACCAAGTGTCCAGCACATCTGTTTCTTGGGTCAGTGTGATGTTTGCATTTAATTTGTAACGCGTGCGCACATCGGCTTCATCGTGACCCGCGAAGGCTTTACCATGATCATCATACCAAACCGGAATGCGATGTCCCCACCATAATTGGCGGCTAATACACCAATCTTCAATGTTTTCCATCCACTGAAAATAGGTTTTTCCCCAATTTTCTGGAATGAAGCGAATGTCACCATTTTTTACGGCAGAAATGGCTTGTTCCGCTAAAGGTTGACAGCGCAAAAACCATTGATTGGTCAGATACGGTTCAATGATGGCATTGGTTTTTTCACCACGTGGAATGTTCAGTGCGTGTTTTTCTGTTTTTTCGAGTAACTGCTCTTTTTCTAAATCAGCCAAGATTTTCTTGCGAGCAGCAAAACGTTCTAAGCCTTGATAAGCAAGCGGTGCATTATCGTTAAGGTGTGCATTAGGCGTGAAAATATTAATAGGAGTGAGCTGATGACGTGCTCCGATTTTGTAATCGTTAAAATCATGAGCAGGTGTTATTTTAACGCAGCCACTACCAAAGCTTGGATCAACATAATCATCGGCAATAATCGGAATCGTACGATCACAAAGCGGTAATTGCACGTGTTTGCCAATGAGCGATTGATAGCGTTCATCTTCTGGGTGGATGGCAACTGCCACATCGCCCAGTAAGGTTTCAGGGCGAGTGGTGGCGACCACTAAATAGTCCGTTGAGTCAACAATGGGATAACGAATATGCCATAAATGGCCTTCAACGGTTTCATTGATGACCTCAAGATCAGAAACGGCGGTCAGTAATTCGGGGTCCCAATTCACTAAACGGTTGCCGCGATAAATTAAACCTTCATCAAATAATGAAATAAAGGTTTGTTGTACTGCTTTTGAAAAAACATCATCCATGGTAAAACGTTCGCGTGACCAATCTAATGACGCGCCCAAGCGTCTTAATTGTTTGGTGATGTTGCCGCCTGATTCTTGTTTCCATTCCCATACTTTTTCAATGAAAGCATCTCTTCCTAAATCATGACGTGTGGTGCCTTTTGCATTCAATTGGCGTTCCACCACCATTTGTGTGGCAATGCCTGCATGGTCAGTGCCAGGTTGCCAAAGCGTATTTTTTTGTGACATACGCGCGTGTCGAATCAGGACGTCCATCAGGGTAAAGCCAAAACCATGGCCCATATGTAAGCTGCCTGTGACATTCGGTGGCGGCAACATGATGCAATAAGGTTCGCCATGACCACTGGGTTTGAAATAGGCGTTTTTTTCCCAGGTTTGATACCATTTTGTTTCTATTGTTTCTGGCTGATAGGTTTTTTCGATCGACATTATTCGCAACTCACCTTCTAATCGTTTTTAGCTGATACCCAAGTTCTCGATATTGTTTATAACGTTCACGTGCTAATTGTTGCATACTTTGCTCAGCAAACACAATTTCAACCAGTATGCGCGCAGGTTTGCTTGAAGTGAGTGCAATATTCGATAAGTTAATGATCACATCCACTTCAGGCAATGTTGTTGAGTCAAGGCATAAACACACTGGGGCAATCGGCTCTTGCTCAGCCAGTGCAGCATGCGGTATAAAACTTTGATCGTTGAATGTCCATAATAATTGATCAAGTAGCTGCATATCCTGCGTCGAGCTGCATAAAATCGCAATTTTTAACTGCTCTTGATACCATTTTTCAATCAGTTGGCACAAGCCAAGGTAAGCTTGCTGTTGATTGGACTTTTCAAATACATAATATTCAACATGCATTATTCACTGGCTCGATTAATTAAATATTGAACCAATAGTGGCACAGGACGTCCTGTAGCGCGACGTTCAGAGGTACCACTCATCATGGCAGCTGTTCCTGCAACATCTAAATGGGCCCAGCGGAATTTTTTCGCAAAACGCGATAAGAAGCAAGCGGCGGTAATGGTGCCGGCTGCACGTCCACCCACATTGGCCATATCCGCAAAGGGGCTTTTAATTTGTTCTTGATAGTCTTCCCATAGCGGTAATTGCCATGCTTTATCTTGGCTGTCATGGCCTGCTTTTAGTAGATCAGCCGCTAAATTGTCATCATTACTGAGTAAGCCAGTTGCATGATGGCCGAGTGCAATCACAACTGCTCCGGTTAAGGTCGCAATATCAATGACGGTTTCTGGGTGGTAGCGTTCACAGTAGGTGAGAGCATCTGCTAAAATTAAGCGGCCTTCTGCATCGGTGCTAATCACTTCAATGGTTTGTCCAGATAAACTGGTTAAAATGTCTTCGGGTTTATATGCATTGCCACCTGGCATGTTTTCAACAGCTGCGATGATGCCAACAATATTGACGGGCAACTTTAATTCAGCCGCCGCTTTTAACGTGCCAAGTACGGTTGCAGCACCGCACATGTCATATTTCATTCCGACCATACTATCTGCAGGTTTTAATGAATTGCCGCCGGTATCAAAGGTGATGCCTTTACCGATGAGCGCATAGGGTTTATGTTTTTTATTGGCACCTTTATATTCCAAAATGATCAAATAGGGTTCTTCACGGCTACCCTTTGTGACCCCCAAAATCGCCCCCATTTTTTGTTTTTCCATCTGCTTTTTATCGAGCACGGTGATCGAAAGTTTATGTTCTTTTGCTAATTTTTTAGCGGCATCTCTTAAATAAGTCGGTGTGCAAATATTGCTTGGCATATTGCCAAGATCTTTTGTGAAGGCAGCTCCGTTTGCGATGGCAATGCCTTGCTTCAAGGCAATTTCTGCTTCTTTTTGATGTTTATGGTCGGGTAAATGCATCATCACTTCTTTTAAGTGTGATGCCGGTTGTTTTTTACTTTTAAAGGCATCAAATCGATAGTCGCTGGTAAAGATGGCATCAGTCAGTTGTCTTACTAAAAATGGAACCGATTGATTTTTGATGGGTAATTCGGTCAGGTAACAGGCGACTTTGTTAATTGGTGTGGAATGGATGTGTTTAAAGGCAATCGTTGCGGCATGTTTGCATTTTTTAGCATCCCATTCGGATTTTTTTCCGCAGCCAACTAATAACAATGGGCATTTTTCCATTTTGGGATGAATAATCGGATATAAGCTGCCAAGTTCAGTCTTGATTAACTGTTGTTTCATCAATTGTTTAATGTAGCCGCCCAATGCTTTATCGACTGCCTTAAGTTCACCGCTAAACTCTTCATCTTCGAATAAACCAAATAACAATAAAGAAGATTGCTGGGTAGCTGGCGTTGCGCGTAATGTGATTTTCATACGAAATATCCGTTGTCTTATGTATAATGCCTGATCATACTCGTTTCGGTAAAATGACTCAAGATAATGTAAGGAGAATGACCATGTCTGCTCGTTTTGTAATGATGCTTGCTACTTTACTCTTATTACCGTGTGTCACCTATGCTGCTTCTCCATATGCGGTAGTGTGTCCTCCAACCGTTACCACAACTGAAACAAGCAGCGAACACTTGAGCAAATGGCAAGCATGGATTGCGCCAATTTCGCATACGTGGCAATCGGTGAATTTTTATGATGGGCATCCTAAAGAAATGGCAAGTCTTGCGCCAATAAAAAGTACTAAACAAAAAGCGACTTGGCAGTTTGCATCAGAACGTGATACTTATGTGAGTTGTGGGTATTATCGTAGTGTAGTTGAATTGATACAAATTTTACCAAAACATATCAAACAATGCGTTGTTACGTATGATGCCATGAGTTATGGTGAACAGGGACTGATACCCAAAACAATACAATGTTCGTAGAAATTAATTGAGGAAAATGATAATGAGAATGACTTTTTCTATTACAACACCACTTCAATGGAAAGCTGATGTACAAGCAATTTATGCAACGACTGAAAAACTGTATGTTATTGCAAGAGTAGACGACATGAGTCATGACAAAGATTGGTGTAATGATTTTGGTGGGCCCACTGATGGAGTAGTGGATTTTAATTATGAGGATTCATCTATTAGAAAACCATACTCAATTGATGCCAACACAACCCTTCCCATTGAAATTTATGTGAATGGCGTAACCGATGAGTGGTTAAAGAACAATGCAGATCGGATCGATATACGTCTTGATGGCGATGAAGTGTTAGCAGATTTTTATTCAGAGCAGAGTGATGCAGCAAAAGAAACATTGCAATTTCTGTATCCGCAGCAAAATACATTAAAGCGTTTGTATGTCACACCAGGCACCACATTTAAAATTAATGGTGAATATCAATTAGAGCGCGAGCAAAAAATAATTGATGCCATTGACTATGCTGCCGCACATTTTCATGATGATGAAACCTTGCCATCGAATCAGAAGAGCAATACGAAAAGTAAAGATGCTTTGCCAAAACAAAAACAACAAGATGATTCGTATCAGTCGTCTCTGGCAAGTGGCATTTTATTTTTTACGACGGGTTTATTTATTGGTGCATCAGTCGTGCGTCTTTTGGAGCCGGTTTTGCCAGGAGCGAAGTGTAAGTAAGCTGTTACATTTTAACAAAAGTCGCGGAATTCTCCATCCAGAGCGCGCAGCGTTTGGATGGAGATGGATAGCGACTCATTATTATTTTGGCTTTTCTTGATTTTGTATATATTGTTTGAGGATATCAATGGGTGCACCACCTGCAGTAACTAAGCAATACGCGCGTGTCCATAGAACTGGTTTCCAGTAAAACTTACTCAGATGCTCTGAAAATTCCTTCCGCAATAGTCTGCTCGTCACCGTTTTCAAGCTATTGATAAACCGGCTAGGCATAATATTTGGATGCATATCTAACAATAAGTGGATATGATCAGCTTCCCCACCAAACTCCGTCAATTCTATCCCCCAATTTTGGCACTGCTCATTGCAGAGTGCCTCTAGTTGTTGAAGTAATGGCTTAGTGAGACATTTGCGACGATATTTTGTGACTAACACTAAGTGATATTTTAGGTGATACACACAATGCCAGTGACTTCGATAATTGCTACTATTTTTTTTCATACTATATTGACACCAACGATAAATTTTGTCAGAGTAGCTTACCTGAAAGTGGAACAGATTGTCATGCTAAAAGCATACCAATATCGAATCTATCCAACAGCTGAACAAAAAAATCAGCTAGCGCTACACTTTGGTCACACACGGCATGTTTATAATTGGGCGCTCAAACAAAAAATTCAACACTATGAGGAAAACAAGAAAAGCCTTCCTCGGAGCGAACTGCAAAAACGTTTGGTGGAAATGAAAAAAACTGAAAAACCATGGCTGCGTGAAGTGAACTCGCAATCTCTTTTGGCAGCTTTGTTTCAACTTGAGACCGCTTTTCAAAATTTCTTTCAAGGACGCGCGGGCTTTCCAAAAATTAAAAAGAAATACGATGGTCATCAATCCTTCCAATGTCCGCAACACGTTACTGTTGATTTTGCAGAAGGATTGCTAAACCTGCCCAAGATCAAAGCTGTTAAAATCAAGCTGCATCGCACCTTTACCGGCACCATCAAGACAGTAACAGTAAAGAAAGTTCCTACTGGAAAATATTTTGTCAGTATATTAGTAGAAAACCAAGAAGCTTTACCTGTAGCAACAGCGATAGAACCAGATAAAACAGTAGGGTTGGATGTGGGGCTCTCACATTATCTTATTAGTAGCAGCGGTGATAAACTATCGCATCCAACTTATCTGAAGAACAAACTGCGACAGCTTGGATGCGCGCAAAGACAGTTATCACGTAGGAAAACAAAAGATTCAAAGAATCGTGCGAAACAAAAAAATGTGGTCGCAAAGATTCATGAAGCAGTATCAAATAGACGTCATGATTTTGTTCATCAATTATCGGCAGAATTGGTCTTCAAAAACCACGAGACAAGTTTTGCGGTAGAAGATTTGCATATCAAAGGCATGATCAAAAATAGGAAATTATCGCGAGCGATTGCAGATAGCGGCTGGCGAAAATTTATCAATGCGCTTGCTTATAAATGTGAGTGGTATGGTAAAAACCTATTGAAGATTGGGCGGTTTACAGCGAGCTCAAAAACATGTCACGTATGTAAAATCAAGAGAAAAGAATTGCCATTGTACGTTCGAGAATGGCGATGCGAATGCGGCGTGTTGCACGATAGAGATATCAATGCAGCACGCAACATCAAGGCGTTTGCCTTAGCTGATGCGCTGGGACAGAGCGTTTGTGTAAAGCAGTTCCCCTGTAGCGATAACGTTCAGCGACGTTGTTACAGCGAGAGGTCTTGTCTTATGACAGGATGGGTCGCAAGAAGCCCTCACCAGAACGCGTAGCGTTTGGTGGTGGGAGCAGGTCACTACATCGGGGGTTCGAATCCTTCCGGACACAAAAAAAGATAGCCATTTCTGCGAAATGACTATCTTTTTTCGCGCCCGGAGGGATTCGAACCCCCGACCACCTGGTTCGAAGCCAGATACTCTATCCAGCTGAGCTACGGGCGCAGTCAGTTCACGAATGTTAGTCAATTTGATCAGTGCAGTCAACTTGAGAATGGTAAAAAATTTCTTGCTTATCCAATTGAATTTCAGTAAAAAGTGAGTGTCCGTTTTGACGATGGGCATTATTGCGAAAGTGGCGGAACTGGTAGACGCGCTGGATTTAGGTTCCAGTGGGGTAACCCGTGAGAGTTCGAGTCTCTCCTTTCGCAGAAAGCGACTCAATAAAAAAATTCTGGTGACTTTATTAAAATCTGACTATAATGCCTCTCCTCTGCGACAATTTCATAGAGAATCACGAATCTAGCACACATGTTTTGGGATTAAAAATATTATGCAAACTTCACTTGAAAAAATAAGCAATGCTGAGCAACGTTTAACCATTTCTGTGCCCAATCAAGAGATCGAAGCTGAATATCAAAAGCAGATTCTTGAAGTGGCTAAGAAAGCCAACCTTCATGGCTTTAGGCCAGGAAAAGCCCCTTTGCAGCTCATTAAACAACGTTATGGTGAAGAAATACGGCGCGATGCAATGAGCAATATCATGCGCCATGCCTTGGCTGATGCCATTAAAGAGCATCAATTGCAACCGATCAATTATCCACGTATTGAACCTAAATTTGCAAAAGGTGCTGATGCATTCGAGTTTGTGGCTTATATCGAGGTATATCCTGTCATTGATAATGTCAATTTTACCTTGCAAGAAATAGAAAAGCTTCAGGTTGACATTAAAGATAGCGACATTGACCATGTGATTGAACAATTGAAAAAACAGCATACGCAATGGAAAGAAGTCACTCGACCTGCAATCAGCAAAGATAGGCTAGTGATTGATTATTATGCAATCTTTGAGGGCAAATCGGATCTTGAAAATAAAGTTGAAAAGTTTACTCTTGAGCTTGGCAGCAATGTCATGATCCCTGGGTTTGAAGAAGGTTTGATCGGTGTGGTGGCAGGGCAAGAAAAAACACTTTCCTTACATTTTCCTGCTGATTTCCAATTAACCGATAAAGCCGGTAAGCCAGTTGATTTTGTTGTGACAGTGGATAAGGTCTATGAAGGTGATATACCTGACCTACAAGGTGATTTCTTGCAAACATTGGGTATTCAAGCGGGTGATACTGACACCTTAAAAACACAGATTCGCACATCACTCGAGCAAGAGCGTGATCGTCTCGTAAAAGAACGTATGAAAGAACAAATTTTTACTCATATAATCGAGCATAATACGATCGATGTCCCTTCCTCCTTGGTGCAACGTGAAGCGGCAGCGATTCATGATGAACTCTATCGATACGAACATGACCATAGCAAACATTCAGAAGAAGAAACGAACAGATTCAATGATATTGCTAAAAAAAGAGTCACATTAAGTTTATTGCTGGCAGAATTAATTAAAAAACATCAACTGACGCCTGATCCCGCATTGGTTGAAAAGCGAATTCAAGAAATTGCTGCGCTTTATCAAGAACCTACAGAAGTCATTCATTGGCTGTCTACCGATAAGCAACGCCAAGGCATTGAATCGCAAGTACTTGAAGATCAAATCATTAATAAGTTAATCGAAAATTTGCATGTCATTCAGAAAGAAATGAGTTATGCTGAATTAAAGGGCATGCAAAAATAACCAAGGGAAGTAATATGAGTCATTTTCTAAATCATTCCATACAGGCTAATTTGGTGCCGATGGTCGTGGAACAAAGCGCTCGTGGTGAGCGGGCTTTTGATATTTATTCACGCTTGTTAAGAGATAGGGTGATCTTTCTGGGTAGTCCAGTTGATGACCATGTGGCCAATTTAATTATTGCCCAATTGTTATTTTTAGAGTCAGAAAATCCTGATAAAGACATCTCGTTGTACATTAATTCGCCAGGCGGTGTGGTCACAGCAGGCCTTGCTATTTATGATACGATGCAATTTGTCAAACCTGATGTCAGTACCATGTGCATGGGGCAGGCTGCGAGTATGGGTGCATTGTTATTAGCCGCAGGTACGCCAGGAAAACGTTACTGTTTACCGAATGCTCGTGTCATGATTCATCAACCATTAGGTGGTTATCAAGGCCAAGCCTCAGATATTGCAATCCATGCAGAGGAAACCCTAAAAATTAAAGCTAAACTCAACCAGATTTTGTCAAAACATACAGGTCAATCAGAAGAAGTCATTGCTCGAGATACAGATAGAGATAACTTTATGAGTGCTGATAAGGCGCAAAAGTATGGTTTAATTGATAAAATTTTTGACCAACGTCATCATAAAGAAAAATAATCTCTATCAATTACTTGATTTCTTCCTAAGTAATCCCCACGTTACTTAGAACATTGAGAAGGATTCGTTCATCCTAAAGAGGCCTTGTTTTATGAGTACAAATCAGCGTAATGGTGGAGGAAAGGACAAATTGTTTCATTGTTCTTTTTGCGGCAAAAGTCAGCATGAAGTGCGTAAATTAATTGCTGGCCCATCTGTCTACGTGTGTGATGAATGCGTTGCTCTTTGTAATGATATCATCAGTGAAGAATCTCAACATGAAAAAAGTGCATCACTATCAGAAGCCTTGCCTCGTTTGCCAACACCATCTGAAATTTGTGATACTTTAAACGAATATGTTATTGGCCAAATGCAAGCGAAAAAGGCGTTATCTGTTGCAGTGTATAACCATTACAAACGCTTGCGCACTCATACCAAACAAAATGACGTTGAGCTTAGCAAAAGCAATATTTTATTAATTGGCCCAACGGGTAGCGGTAAGACCTTGCTTGCTGAAACGCTTGCTCGGCTTTTAAATGTTCCTTTTGTCATTGCCGATGCCACCACTTTAACTGAAGCTGGGTATGTGGGTGAAGATGTAGAAAGCATCATCCAGAAATTATTGCAACGATGTGATTACGATGTTGCAAAAGCACAAATGGGCATTGTCTACATTGATGAAATCGATAAAATTTCACGTAAATCTGAAAATCCATCCATTACTCGCGATGTGTCTGGCGAAGGTGTGCAACAAGCATTACTGAAGCTTATTGAAGGGACAATTGCATCTGTTCCTCCACAAGGTGGACGTAAACATCCGCAACAAGAATTCATCCAAGTCGATACACGTAATATCTTATTTATTTGTGGCGGTGCATTTGCCGGACTCGAAAAAATCATACGTGATCGTTCTGAAAAAACAGGCATTGGGTTTTCTGCGGAAATTCATGGTAAAGATGATGCCAAATCAGTCGGCACGTTATTGCGCGAAGTTGAACCTGCTGATTTAATCAAGTTCGGATTAATTCCTGAATTGATCGGTCGCTTACCTGTGGTTGCCACTTTAGAAGAACTGGATAAAGCAGCGCTCGTTCGTATTTTAGTCGAACCCAAAAATTCACTGGTGAAGCAATATTCAAAGTTGTTGGAAATGGAAGGGGTCACATTAGAGTTGCGTGATACCGCGTTATCAGCTCTCGCTGATCGTTGTATCGAGAAAAAAACAGGTGCTCGAGGTTTAAGGTCAATTTTAGAAAAAACCTTGCTTGATGTGATGTATGAAATTCCATCCATGCAACATGTTGCCAAAGTCATCGTTGATGAAGCAGCAGTGCGTGGCGATACAAAACCTATTCTGATCTATCAACAACATGATCAGCAATCTATTGCAGAATGAATGGCTTCTGGAGGATATCTGATGGTCGCATCTGTTCCGAATGACACAAATATATTAAATATACCGGTGTTACCTTTACGCGATGTTGTCGTGTATCCATTCATGGTTATTCCTCTGTTTGTGGGTCGTGAACGTTCTATCAAAGCATTAGAAGTTGCCATGGCAGCCGATAAACAAGTTTTATTGGTTGCACAAAAAAATCCAACTGATGATCAACCAACTGAAAAAACCCTCCATGCAGTCGGCACAGTTGCAACCGTATTGCAGCTATTAAAATTACCCGATGGTACGGTAAAAGTGTTAGTGGAAGGGGTAAAACGCGGAGCAATCCAAGACTTTGTTGAAAACCGCGATTATTTTTTAGCGCGAGTGCAACTCCTTGACGATATTGACACAACAAGTAAAGAAGTCGATGTGTACGTCCGTTCATTAAAGTCACAATTCGAACAATACGTTAAATTAAACCGAAAAATACCCTCAGAAATCATGGCATCCATTTTAGCCATTGAAGATGGTTCCCGTTTGGGAGATACCATTGCTGCGCATTTAGCAATTAAGTTAGAAGATAAGCAAAAATTATTGGAACTCATCAGTTTATCTAAACGCCTTGAAAAGCTCATGAGTCTCCTTGAAACCGAAATTGATTTACTCGGCGTCGAGAAAAAAATTCGAGGACGCGTCAAACGGCAAATGGAGCGTACTCAGCGCGAATATTATTTAAATGAACAAATCAAGGCAATCCAGAAAGAATTAAATGAAATTGAAAATGTACCCAATGAATTTGATCAACTCGCAAAGCGCATTGAAAAGGCAGAAATGCCAAAAGAAGCAAGAGAAAAATGCGAAGCAGAGCTTGCAAAACTAAAAGCGATGCCTATGCAATCTGCTGAAGCGACTGTCTCTAGAAATTATTTAGACACCATGCTGAGTTTACCTTGGGGACATCAAGAAAAAGCATCGATTTCATTGCCTGATGCGGAAAAAATCCTTGAGGCTGAGCATTACGGATTAAAAGACGTTAAAGAACGCATCCTTGAATATTTAGCAGTGCAAAAGCGGGTAAAAAAACTGAAAGGCCCCATTCTGTGCTTGGTAGGCCCGCCTGGTGTGGGTAAAACGTCATTGGGCCAATCCATTGCCAATGCCACAGGGCGTAAATTCATACGCATGTCTTTAGGTGGCGTGCGTGATGAAGCAGAAATTCGTGGACACAGGCGTACTTATATCGGCGCCATGCCAGGTAAAATCATTCAAAAATTGTCAAAATGTGGCGTGAATAATCCATTGTTCTTGCTTGATGAAATTGACAAAATGGCCATGGATTTTCGCGGCGATCCCGCTGCTGCATTGCTTGAGGTGCTTGATCCTGAGCAGAATTTTGCATTCAATGATCATTATCTTGAAGTCGATTATGATCTCTCGCATATTATGTTCGTTGCAACTGCAAATACACTGGATATTCCACCTGCCTTGCGCGACCGTATGGAAATTATTCGTATTCCGGGCTACACCGAAGAAGAAAAAATTAATATCGCATTGCGTCACTTAATTCCCAAACAAATTGAAGCCGCTGGTCTCAAAAAGAGTGAAATTGAAATTCCTCATGACACCGTAAAATCTATTGTGCAATATTACACACGAGAAGCAGGTGTCAGAAACCTTGAGCGTGAGATATCGCGTATTTGTCGTAAAGTGGTGAAAGAAGTCTTATTAAAGACGCATGGCAATAAAAAAGCGATTCTAGCGGATGATTTAGAACATTATGTGGGTGTGCGTCGTTTTCGCTTTGATATGGCCGAGCAACAAGATCAAATTGGCCAAGTCAAAGGGCTTGCGTGGACAGAAGTCGGGGGTGAATTACTCACGATTGAAGCCATTGTGTTGCCTGGTAAGGGTAAAATGATTTATACCGGACAATTGGGCGATGTGATGCAAGAATCGATACAAGCTGCATTATCAGTCGTACGTGCGCGTTCTCCCTTGTTAGGTATCCCTAAGAATTTCTTTGATAAACATGATATCCATATTCACGTACCAGAAGGTGCCACACCCAAAGATGGGCCGAGCGCTGGTATTAGCATGTGTACTGCTTTGGTGTCAGTGATTGCAGGCATTCCAGTGCGTGCCGATTATGCCATGACGGGAGAAATCACTCTGCGTGGAGAAGTATTGCCCATTGGTGGTTTAAAAGAAAAATTATTAGCAGCGCATCGCAGCGGTATTAAGAATGTCGTCATTCCCGTTGAAAATGTGAAAGATTTAAAAGAGGTACCAGATAACATTAAACAAGATATTAATATTAAAGCGGTGCGATGGATTGATGAAGTACTTGGCGCGACATTAACTACCTATTCTGCTCGAATTCTACGCAAAACTAAGAAGTCAAAGTCAGGCGTATTGGGCGGTGTCGTTAAAAAAGAAAAAGTCAAGAAAACTTATCGCGTTAGAACACATTAACAGACTTGACAGCACTAGAATGGTGTTGGTATAACACACACTCTGTTGTACGTTACACTTCACAAGGATGTTATAAATTAAAAGTACAACTAATTGTTAGAAATTTATTGATTTATTAACCATGGACAGAGAGAATAGCGCATGAATAAAACTGAACTAATTGACCAGATTGCGAATCAAGCTGATTTAAGCAAAGCAGCAGCTGCTAAAGCGTTAGAAGCAGTGTTAGAAGGAATTACGACAGGTCTCAAGGAAGGTGGTCCAGTCATGATCGTTGGGTTTGGTACATTTATGGTGAAGACGCGCTCCGCGAGAGTGGGTCGTAATCCTTCAACGGGCGCAGAGATTAATATTGGAGCGACTAAGGTAGTTACCTTCAAGGCAGGAAAAGTGTTAAAAGATGCTGTTAAAGAATCAGCGGGTGTTGAAGAAGCAGTGTAACTGCTTCGTTTAGGGTCTGCTGTTGAGACCTTGAAAGGTTTGCTGGGTGCTTAGCTCAGCTGGGAGAGCGTCGCCCTTACAAGGCGAAGGTCGCGGGTTCGATCCCCTCAGCACCCATGTGGAGAATTGGAGTGGTAGTTCAGTTGGTTAGAATACCGGCCTGTCACGCCGGGGGTCGCGGGTTCGAGTCCCGTCCACTCCGAATATGAAAAATCAGGCTTCTTTTCGAAAGAAGTCTCAATATCGACATGTGTCTAGAGTACTACACTTATGTTGCAGAGCATTCGCGAGCATGCCCAAGGCTGGGTGATTCGTATCATCATAGCAATAATCGTATTGGCGTTTACTTTCTGGGGTATACACGGCTATTTTCTGGGAGGGCGCAGTGCCACTGCGGTTGCAACAGTTAATGGCGTGCAGATCACCAAGGAACAGTTGGCCGTTGCTTATGAACGCTTACGACGTCAAACACAAATACAATATGGTGCAACCCGCACGTTTACAACAAAGGATGAATCCATACTCAAATTGCGCGCATTGCAAACCTTAACGGAAATTGAAGCATTAAAACAAGCTTCAATTCATGATGGTTTTTTTGTTACTGATCGCCAAATCGATAATTATCTTGAGAGTATGCCAGAGTTTCAAGTGAATGGACGTTTTTCAACACAACGTTTTCAAGAAGTATTATCATCAACATTATTATCTACCAGCGATTTTTTTGAACTGATTCGCACGAGCTTGTTAATCGATCAACCACGTTTAGGCGTATTGTTGAGTTCATTCGCTGTGCCAGAAGAAACGCAATATACCATTGCATTAGTCAATCAAGAGCGCGATTTTTCTTATTTATCAATGCCTGTGCAATTGTTTCAGGCAACGCTTGCTCCTATTTCTCCTGAAAAAATAAAAGCATATTATGCTTCTAATAAAACGCAGTTCATGACGCCTGAACAAGTCGCCGTTCAATACATTGAAATTACTTTAAATGATGTGGCGGCAAAAATTAATCCCAGTGACACCACCCTGAAAGCTGCCTATAATGACAATATCAATTCATATACTGAACCCATGAGCTGGCGTTTATCTGGCATAGAAATTCCAGTACCACAAAATGCAAAACCTGAAGCATGGGACAAAGCGCTGAATGAAGCAAAAAGTTTTGCCCCAAATCTCACTGATGATAGCGTTCTACTTTTACAGCAAAAAAAGTATCCTTTATCGGGATCAATTGGTAATGAATTTCTTTCCTTGAATAAGTTACCTGACAGTTGGCAAAAGACAGTTGCATCCATGCAAACAGCAGGACAGATTTCAGCCCCATTTAAAACAAGCACCAGCGTCATTGTTTTAAAGGTAATTGATGTACGTAAAGCGAGCACGCAATCATTTGAAGTCGCTCGAGAAAAAGTTAAACAAACCTATATTCATCAACGTGCCGAAGAGCAATTTGCTGCCTTGCGTGATCAATTAAACGAATTGACTTATCAGCATCCGGATTCATTAAATTTTGCTGCAGAAAAATTAGGCTTGCCAATTAAAGAATCGACGGTATTTACCAAGGAAACGGGAAGTGGTATTGCAAGCAATAAAAAGGTCAGAGATGTTGCATTCAGTGACGAAGTGCTGGTCACCAAAAATAACAGTGATGTAATTGCAATTAATGCCGAAAATGCGATTGTGATTCATTTAAAAACTCATCTCAAACCCACATTACTACCACTTGAAGCTGTGCAGAAACAAATCGAAGATAAACTAAAGAACAAGATGTTAGATGCGAGTGCAAAGAAAGTCGTCAATGAAGAATTAAAAGCATTGCAATCCGGTAAATTATCTCAAGCTGCGCTTTCGGACCAATATAAACTTAAATGGAATAATGTGGGTTATGTTGGTCGTTATGCCAATAAGATAGATGGCGCTATTCTCGAGTCAGTATTTTCTCTGCCACGTCCGAATGGCAAGAACACCGTTATTTATGGCATGACACGTTTACGTAATGGCAACTACATACTGATCGCATTAAATGGCGTGAAAGATGGTGCAATTGCTGATGAAAAACAAAAAGCTATTTTTGCTGAACAAGTACAAAATAGCGAAGGTTTATTAGAATATGAATTGCTGAAGCGTAGTTTATTGACTCATTCTAAGATTGAAGTCATGGATGCGCAGTAAACGCTATGCTAAAAGATAAAATTATCCTGATTACCGGCGCCTCAAGTGGAATAGGCAGGGCTTGTGCTCATTATTTTGCAAAAGCTGGTGCACGTTTATTGTTATGTGCACGCAGTATTGATGCATTGACCTCACTAAAAAACGAATTACACGATCAATATCATGCCGATGTTCATATTTTTCAGCTTGATGTTCGCGATCAACAAGCTGTTGAACTTTCCATACAACAATTACCTGAACCATGGCAAGCCATCGATATTTTAGTGAATAATGCAGGATTGGCAGCAGGTTTAGAGCCGCTGCAAGAGGGCAACACTGACGATTGGGATGCGATGCTGGATACCAACATCAAAGGCTTATTGTACGTGAGCCGTGCTGTGTTACCAATAATGGTTGCAAGAAACGCAGGACATATTATTAACTTGGGCTCAATCGCTGCCCATCAAGTGTATCCGAAAGGAGCAGTGTATTGTGCATCAAAACATGCAGTTAAAGCCATTTCTGAAGGCTTACGCATGGATTTATTTGGCACGAAAATTCGTGTCAGTCTCATTGATCCGGGTGCAGTTGAGACCAATTTTAGCCTGGTGCGATTTAAAGGCGATGAAGCACGAGCAGCTGCGGTTTATGCAGGAATGACACCACTGACCCCTGAAGATATTGCCGATGTCATTGGATATTGCGCGAGTTGCCCACCTCACGTCACTATCAGTAATGTGGTGATCATGCCAACTGATCAAGCAGCAGCGACCATGGTGTATAGGCGTTAGTTCGTATTAAAATCGAGCGTTTCATTGATTTCTCCATAAAAATATAGCATTGTAGTAAGTGGGTATCTATGCGCCCTAATGCATGAGTCAAATTAAACTTAAAGGAGAGAGAGATGAGTAATGGGATGGTCACTCAATTTGAAGTAATACCCACTGCGAAGGAAGCATGGGCCAAAGTATCAGGCAGTAAAATGCCTATGGTCTTAGCAGCGCTAGTTTGTATCGCGATACAAATTGTTATACAGATTATCACTGGGATGTTCACTAACGTTATCGGACCTGTCGCGGTTGCATTTGTAAGTAACATTATTGCAATACTCGTTTTGTTACCAGCCATTGCCGGTGTGATGTATATGGGCTTGCAACGTGTGCGTAATTTGCCACTGACTGTTAGCCAAGTGTTTTATCTCTATAAAAAAGATTTACTGATTCAAACGTGGATATTTTATATTGCTTATTTTGCCATATTCCTTGCGGCAGGCATATTAATTGCCATTTTTTCTAATATTCCAGCGCTATATCTAATTGCAAGTATTGTCATCGTGTTAGCGCTCATTTACATTTGCGCTAGAATTTCATTAGGAATCTATTTTATTTTTGATAACAATGAAAAAGGAATTGATGCAATCAAACATTCATATAACATAACCAAACCGTATATATGGAAATTGATATTTTCCTTCATTCTAATTGGTGTTGCTATGTTTGTTGGTGCATTGCTTCTTATGGTCGGATTGATTTGGACAATCCCATTTTCATATATTTTCATGGGTCTGATCTATCAAAAGATTGCATCTGTTTAGAAACGTTATATTGAGAGATATCATGGAAGCGGCTGATTTTTTTGCAAAAGAACATTATGTGGTGGTACCGCAACTTATTGATGCTTATCATGCGGCTGACTTGTATCGCTACACCTTAAATAATCTTGAACAGGGGAATATGCGTGATGATCAAGTTCCAGGTTCGCCTTCGTTTTATCAAGATGAAAAAATGTGTCGATTGCATCATGAAGTCACACCGTTACTTGAAGAAAAACTCGCGATGACGCTGCTTCCGACATTTAATTATTATCGCACCTATCGCACAGGTGCGATATTACGTGCTCATAAAGATAGACATGCTTGTGAAATTGGCATTAGTCTTAATTTAGGTCAGCAAGGATTATCTTGGCCTTTTTGGTTGCTGGATACCCGTGAAAATGCGCAAACGATTATGCTCTCGCCAGGCGATGCTGTGGTTTATCGAGGTCCTCTACTTCTGCACTGGCGTGGCCATTTACAAGAAGCTGATTTCGTTTCGCAAGTTTTTTTATTCTTTGTTCAACCTAGCCTGCGCGGTCACTTGATTCAAAAAGCTGAAATAATTAAAAAAACATTTAAAGCTTATCGCAAATTATTTAATATTAGATCATACTAGTGCGCTGTCATATCATCTTAAATATAGGGAGTTAAAGTGATGAGGGATCATTGCATCAAGTCATTATATCGTCTATTCATCTTATTCTCATTATTATTTTTCAATCATAGCGTGTTTGCTGAGATGATCGGCCCTGATACTGTCATTGCATCCTCAACAACTTACCGTAACACGACTATTGATTTGTCAAGGGGTAATTTTATTGTGAGGGGCGGTGCCACTTTGACTATAGAAAATTGCACCATTATTGGCGCGATTTCACGATTAAATCCCAATTTGATCTCAGTTGAGTTAGGGGCGCTGACATTGACAAATAATACAGTTAAAATCAACGCATTGAATATGATACCCACACCAAAAACTGAAGGCTCTTATTATGCAATACGTATGGGGCGTTCAAATTTAACCTTAACCGGTAATACATTCAGCGTCGATTCACCATTTACAATTGGTTTAGTAACATCGAGTTTAATGTTGCCAATTAACAATATTACAATCGATAACAATAAATTTGAAAATTTTCATGGTGTATTATATTTGTTGAATTCATTTAATTCTACAATAACAAATAATATATTCAAATTAAATAGTAGCGGTCACA
>Ga0207073_1081_pt1 | contig 20956 bp, 16 predicted proteins | sample Alteio_BWMinHeat_65_FD_153575 | JGI IMG/M metagenome (GOLD analysis project Ga0207073, IMG submission 153575) | Enriched cells from forest soil in Barre Woods Harvard Forest LTER site, Petersham, Massachusetts, United States -... | ecosystem: Environmental > Terrestrial > Soil > Temperate forest >...
TTGTTCTCAGCAAGAACAGGAACCTCTAGAATATGAACAACCACTTCACCGTTATTTAACTTCAGCTCAAAGCCTAGACGAAATTGTAGGCTGTTTTGATCATCACTCTTTATCCCTACCACACCTTTGCAAACTCTTTTTTCAGATCAACCAATCGCTGATTACTCTTTATCAACGAGCATATGGCTCTGATATGGAAATGCTCAACTTAATCATTTCTGAGTTACCTCCTTTCCACCAGTGGCGTGAAAAAGACTTTCCCTTTTGGCGATCACTTTGGATTCACAACCCTAACTCAGTGGAAATTTTCCATAACGCTGTAAAAGACTCAAACCTTCTGACTGAAGTGATAAAAATCGAACGACTTGCACATAAAAATAAAGAATGGGTCCTTTATCGTGGGTATGCGGGCTCAGGCTATCCGTCAACTCTCCAACTAAACGCTACCAACAGTCATGCTCTTTCGTTTGGCTCAACTTTGCTTGGAGGAGCTTTTTTTTCTCTTGAAGCTGCTGCTATCACTTACTCAAAACCAGAAACTCCAATGGCTCACAGTTTTATAGCTTTAAGAGTTTGTCCTCAAGAATTGATGGATCTTTTTCGGATCGGACCATTGCATCCTTTTATCCAGCTACTTGCCGATGGTGAAATGTTCCATGCTCATACAAAAATCGCCACAAAAAATTCAGATGAGCATGAAGGCAATCCTTTAAGTGGTTACTTCATGAAATGCAATAAACAGAGTATCGATCCGATAGGTTATATTACCGCCCCTAACATGACCCCAGAAGAACTGGAGAAGAGGTTTCTGTCTCTTTGCGAAAAATCCAGCCATATTTTTTTATATGACCCGACAGATGAAAAGTTCTGAATGCGTCTCTCCACCTCCATCAGTTCAAAAGGCTTCAGTTTTACAACTGAAGCCTTTTGTTTTTAATAATATACCCAAACAACTTGAAAAGTTGGTTTTTGGTGTCGTCGGGCAGCCACAAAATTTGTCCCCACCTGCATCGCTAAACTTTTTAAGTTTAGCTGCTTCGGCGTCGGCTTCGCCTGGCCAAATTTGGGGCGCCTCCTTGCCAAATTCCCAACTTTTCAAGTCATTTGTATATACAACACGAAATTCACACCGAAAAATTCCGCTGCGTAAAGCTCAATTACGCAGTATTTACGCTACTGAACTGGACGAAACTGCAGTAAAAACTATTTAATTTTTAGCTTTTTTCTGCTACACTCCCTGGCTTACACCAAGAAAACAAAATGCCATCTAACACAGTCGAAAAAGTCCAGCCTACAGACCTGAAAGAATACAAAGCGTTCTTCAAAGAGATTAAAAAAAATCTTAACCTCTCAGGTAAAAGCTGCTTTAGCTGTAAATCACGAACTCATCAATCTTTACTGGGAAATAGGCTCTAAAATCCATCTTAAACAAAAAGATGAGGAGCTGGGGCGCTAAGACTATCGAAAAGAAGTCTATTGAGTCTATCGCGAAAAAAACGAGAAACTGATTTTAGCCCCCTTTCTCTTTGAGAAACCATAGCAAATCCTGAGGATAGTCAGTAATGATACCATCGACTCTCATTTTGATGCATTTAGTCCATTGTTCGGGAAAATTGACAGTCCAAGCTATTACTTGAAATCCTGACTCGTGTAAAAAAGAAACAAGCGATGCATCACATAAAAGATCCATGCTTAGTGCAAGAACTTTTGCATCAAAAGACTTGGCCAATTTAAGTAGTAGCCCCATAGGATTATCTGGATAAAGCACTTGAGCTACCTCAAGGCTTTCTTGGCCGATAATAAACCCGAGCTCGGATTTAGGATCTAATTGATAAATATTCATCAACACTTCAGGATCAAATGAAGAATAACAGACTCTTTCTGAAAAACCTTTTTCCTGTACTTTAGAGATTATTTTTACAGCCAACTCTTCTGCGCTTAAGGAAAATTCAGGATGTCTTGGGTCTCTTTTAATCTCAAGATTTAGTCTGACATTTTTTGCATTAGGATGAGTTGAGCTATCAATTAGAACAAAAAGTTCATCTAATGTTGGAATTTGTATTCCAGGCATCCGTCGCTGTCTTGGAAAATCGGGATCAATTTTGCTCCCACAATCTATTTTTTTAATTTCTGAGAGTTCTAAAAAGCGAATTAAAGTGCCTGAAAAGATCGAAGTTGTATCTCCTACAAAATAATCATGATGAATTACAATTTCTCCATCTGATGTTACCTGAAGGTCTAGTTCGAGAGTATTGGCTCCTGCCTCTATTGCTCCCGTGAACGCGGGTAATGTATTTTCAGGAAATAAACCTCTTGATCCACGATGACCTTGCACATCAAAGGCAAGAGCATAATTATTCACGACAGAAATCATCAGCAAAAATAAAAGCTTCAGTAAAATATTGCGCATAAATTTGTCACTGCTCCTTATGAATTATTTGAGTGATAGGTTTTCAGTACGTCCTTAAAAAGTCCTGGCAGGGACATGTTGTACTCGATTCAGAATATCTTGTAGGGGCATGTACCTCACGCCATGGGCGAGTTTTTTTAAAAAAAATTGAATAAATAACACGCCCTACCTCACTCTGTTGTGCGACTAAACAAAACCACAAGAGAGGTAGGGAATGTTAATCGCTGATTATATCATAACTGTATTTTGTTTGATAGATGACAACCTAGAAAAATTGCTCAATGGGAGAAAACTTCGACAAAGAGGCCCACTACCGGCTCTTCTAAATAGCGAAGTGTTGACAATGGAAATTGTGGGGGAATTTTTAGGAAAAGATTGTGATAAAGCCATCTGGGAATATTTCAAAAGTCACTGGAAGCATTTTTTTCCGCAAATACCAGATCGATCAAATTTTTCAAAGCAAGCTGCTAACCTCCATGTTGTTAAAAGACTCTTGCAAGAACATCTTGCAGGTGGATTAGGAGCTTTTGGAGATTGTTTGCATATGATCGACGGGCTGTCCATCCAAGCCTGTAAATTCACCAGGGCTTATTTCAGTAAGTCGTTTAAGAGCATTGCTGCTTATGGCTACTGTGCCACAAAAAAAGAACACTACTATGGATTCCGTGGACATTTAGTCATTAACTCTGTAGGCGTGATCACAAGTGCGATGTTTACAGCGGCCAATGTAGATGAACGCGATGTGTGTCCTGAGCTATCTGAAAAAATTAGGGGACTATTGCTAGGGGACAAGGGATTTATTCGCCCTATTTTGAAAGAAGAGTTGACCTCACAAAGGGTCTATTTAGAAACTCCTCTACGAAACAACATGCAAGATGACAGACCTGGAAAATTTACACAATGGCTGGTTAGTACCCGTCGGCTGATAGAAACTGTAATAGGACAACTCTCCGAGCGCTTTCATATTTAAAAAGTTCGTGCACGGGATAAATGGCATCAAGCCGCTCGATTTTGGAGGAAATTATTAGCGCATACTGTGTGTGCAACTCAATGTGACTTTAGGCAACGAGCCTTTGCAATTTGAACACCTCATTACCTGTTAAAAACTCACCCATGGCGTGTACCTCCTATTTTGCCAGGACTTTTTAAGGACGTACTTTCAAGATAACGAATCTAAGATCGAATTGATTCTGGCAGGGCATCGAAAATTGGACCGGACAGATTGGGTATTGATGTATCTAAATCCATACGAAACATGGTAGCAGAAAAACGGGATACTGTTAATTAAAAATTAACTGAAGACCCTCTTTTAAAAACCGCGGATGAGGTGTTTTTCTGTGCGGATCCTTGGAGCGCGAGCGACGAGGATCCGCACAGAAAAATACCGAGAACGCGGAAACGGAGGCAGCGGAGCGAGCGGGAGGCGATAGGCCTCCGACGATTCACTACGGCTGATCAGAAGTGTTTGTATGGGGTATCTGAACTGTTACTCTAAAAATAGCATAAAAAACTATTTATTTTTTCAACTCTTTCCTGCTAAACTTCCCAACTTAAAAAAGGTACAAAATGTTAACCATTTCAAGACTCTTAAAGCTTGCGCTTTTCCTACTTTTTTTTAGACCTGAGCTAAATGCCAAAATTCACTACCCTGATTTTGATCATTCTATGAGACGGCAAGGATTGGGACTAGAAGCGTTCGACCCGGATTTCAACGAACAATCTCAAAAAATTTACGAAGAGAGAAACCAGGAGCTCCTCTCTTTTTTCACACAACTCTACTACCAAAATATCGAGGCCGCTGAAAAAGATCCTGAGAAAATCCAACGCATTCCTCGGATCGTGCATCAAATCTGGCTCGGTAGCCCCGTCCCAACTGAATTTCGTCAATGGATGGATTCATGGCACCATGAAGGCTGGGAGTATAAACTCTGGACGGATGAAGAAATTGCCAAACTCCCTATGTACAATCGAGTACTTTATAACCAAGTCGAAAATTTGGGCGAAAAATCAGATATTGCGCGCCTTGAGATCCTCAATCAATATGGAGGAATTTATGTAGATACCGATTTCGAATGTCTCAATATCAGTATCTTCGATGAGCTACATCAAGGATTTGATTTTTATATAGGCTTTGAGCCTCTGGAACACGGATACACAAACAAATTCAACATGAACAAATTTTGCAATGCTTTGATCGGATCAAGGTCTGACCATCCCCTGCTGCGTGACCTCATTGAAAATATCCAGGCCAATTACCTAGCTTATCGGAGATGCTGCTCCGCCATCCAGAGAACTGGCCCCTCTTATTTGACCCGGATCATTTGTGAATTTGAAACAGTCGGTGCTCACGACATGCGAAACATCTACCTTCCCTGTACCTTTTTCTATCCGATCAATGAACCAGAGATCCGCAAAGCGTCTGATTTCGAATTGTGGATTCCAAAAGAAACTGCCGGGATTCATTATTGGTACGGCTCTTGGACCAATAACTCTAAACTCAAAAACAAATTCGATCCACTCGACTCCATTCATTTAAATGTCTACAACATGGAAAATAAAAAATGAAATTCAAATGGCTTATATTTTTATTTTCTTTCATCATTTTATCTGCAACTACATTCGGGCAAAACATCCCCTCTTTTGCCCTGATCACGATCCCAAAATCGGGATCGCATATCATGCTTAAAACACTCTATTTCATGACTAAGAGCCCAGCTATTTGGCATACAAAATTCCCTTCCTACCAATACCTTCCTCCCGAAGATGGATTTCTCTATACCCATTTTTGCCTATCGCCCGAACTCGAAGCTGATTACCGCGAATTGCCGGAGCTGAAACAAATCATTTTGATCCGCGATTTACGCGATGTTGCGATTTCAATAGTCCGCCACATAAGGGAAGGGGTATGGCCAGGAATGACACACGAGGAAAGAGAAAACTTCCTAAAGCTTTCATTTGACAAGCAGCTCCATTATGTCATCAACTACGAGTATGATATATGGGCAGTGAAAAAAAAAGCTCCCAATTCTCTCCAAGTCTCTCTCTGTAAAGTTGCAACACAAGCAGAACGATATTCCAAACGGAACGATGTGTTGACCTGCCGTTATGAAAATCTTGTAGGGCCTCAAGGTGGTGGAACTCTGGCAGAACAACTCACAGAATTGGAAAACATTGCTCTCTTCATCAATCTCTCTTTTTCTCAGCTCGATCTGATTGAAATCGCAACTAACATCTATGGCGATAAAGAAGATCCGTTCGGCAAAGGAGCCTTTGTAAATTATCATAGCACATTCACCGAAGGAAAAATTGGAGGGTGGAGACAGATCTTTACTGAAGCTCATAAAGAGGCGTTCAAGAAAAAGTTGGGGAAATCCTTGATCACTCTCGGCTACGAAATGGACGACAATTGGTAAACTCAACTGTGCAACTTTTTTAGTAGTATCTTATAAAAGAAATTAGGCAGTGTTCAGTCAACATTGAAATTGCGGATTGTGCTAGTGCGAAAGCTGCAATTTCAATATTGACTGAGCACTAGCCTTTTAAGGCTTGAACAAGACGCATCATTTCAGAAACCGCAAGCAAAGTCTCGCCTGAGACGAGCAGAAGCGCTAGAAAAAGATGTTTTTTATTAGATTTCGCTATCTGTCCAAAATCCCCGTGATTTTGTTCTAACGAGGAGCTGATGACGTAGATCAATTGTCCAATCGCAGAGACAGCAGCTCCAAACCCTAAGACAGCGGCAAGAGGTTTTGAGACGTTCCTTGCCATAATCGCTGCACAACGCATTTTTAATACGGCCGCTCCAAGTTCCCCTATAGGTCCCATAGCTGATATGATCGAATCGCGCCATCCCAAAGGCTCTCTAGATTTAGAGTCACAACCAATCGTTACCCCAGAGCAACAATCCGTGTCAACAATCACTCTACTATTGTGTCCTGTTAATAATTTAGATGCTAAAACATGCCCAAACTCATGAAGAAAAGTACTAGAAAAACGGTGAGAAATAATGTTGAAAACTCTATTTTTTAGAACAAAAGAAAGGATCGTGCTTGCAAAGGAATTCCTATTAAGGACGAGCTTATCTATTGCATCACAAGACTTAGGAAGATACGTTGTCAGAACCCCACCGACATCATGCGATCCAGGAGAACCTACGAACAGTGATTTAAGTAGAGCATAACGATTATACAAACTTGGATCTGAAGAGGAATCGATTTTTCTAACCAGATGCCGCGTTACCTCAGAGACAAAATCTTGATCCACATCCTCGTAAAGTAGTGCAAGCATTTCAGGCGAAACTTCAGCCCCGCGCTGTAATAAAAACCTTGTCAACTCGCGATATCTTGGATTTGTTAATACACATTCGATAACTGTTTTACCTCTACAATCCCTCTCCTCTAGATTCGCCCAGCCTTTGTCCAGCACGATCTCAAACATCATTTTTGCCCTCTCTGGATCCCTCACAAAGCTAAAAATGAGATGAAGAACAGAACCAAACTTACAAGAGACATTCGCAGAATCTCCATAACTCAAAAAAAGCTCGGCAAGATCTGGCAATCCACAACTGCAAGCGAGCAAAAATGGAGTTATCTCTGATTTGGGATTGCGTGGATGGTTTTCTAAAACTCCTCGCTCTAAAAACAGGTCAATAATCCTTTTTAATTTTGGAGCAATATCATTTTCTTCTGCTGTCGTACTGTGTACACAGTATTTACTTATTATCTCAAGAAATAGAGTGTCCCCTATTGCCCTATCCATATTCTGCATATAGGCAGTCTGTTGCCTACTTGACAAGGCATTAAGTACCGAAACGACAGCCTCTACGTCTCCTCTAAGACAAAGCATTCTAAACTGATCGTGTGTCACAGTAGGGAAAGAAGAAAAATCCGAAGACAATGCATTTGAGCTAATAGCTGCCATTTTTAATCCACTTTATCTGTTTGTAATATTTATTATATAATAATTAAAATATAAAGTAAACACTAACAATTTGTTAAAAGCAAAAAAATGTAACAGTTTGATTGTAAGACACTAACACAAAAAAACTCCATCAACAACCTTGACTTAGCCTCTATCCAAGCGCATCTCAAAAGGGTACTCAGGACTGCCCCAGCCGCCATTTACAATAAAATAAGAACCCACTATACCCAAATGAGTTGAAAAGTTGGGAGTTTGGCTAGGAGGCGCCCTGTATTGGAACCAGATTTGCCGATCCCTAAACAGCTAAACTTAAAAAGTTTAACGATGCAGGCAGGTTCCAAGACAGTGGCTGTCCGACAAAGCTAAAAACCAACTTTTCAATTCATTTGGGTATAAAATCAAAGAAAAAAAAGCGGTGGATTCCTTTCAAGAAAAGCGCAGTATCCTAGGCAGTGTTCCTAAAAGATGAATCTATCCCTTAATGACTCACCTTACGCAAAAGATGCAGACGAAGGAGCGGATCTTTTGCGTAAGGTGAGTTAATGAGTACATAGCTGATTTTTGAAGGATTTTTTCGCATTGGGCCTTTACATCCCCTTATCCAAATGCTTGTGGATGGGGAGATGTTCCACGCTCATACAAAAATTGGTATAAAAAATTCAGAAAAAGATCAGATCCTGCCTCTAGAGGGTTATACCATTTGCGGGAAATAATTGTATATTTGACAAGGAGGCGGCACAAATTTTTTGGCTGGAGCGAGCGACCATTGCCATAAGGCAAGGCGCGAGCGAAGACAAAAAATTTGTTGCCAAGCTGATGTAGTCAAATATGCAATTATTTCCCGCAAATGGTATTACTTTATGAAGTGTAATAAAGAGTCTCTTGACCCGATTGGGTACAAAACCTGTCAGGAAATGAGACCAGAAGAAGTGGAGAAAGCATTTCATATTTTATGCACAACCTCAGGGCAGATCTTTTTATCCGAATCAAAGGATGCTGGCGAAAAATAAGTCCGGCTTGTATAAGGCACAATTAGATGAACAACTACGAATCATTCCACTGGATCTTCTCTGCGCTCCTTGTTATCATCCCCTCTACGCTCGTCACTCTTGTGCTTTTATGGATTGTGCGTAAAAATGTCTCTCGTGCAAAGCTCCATAAACATCATGATGTTGCAGGCTACCTCTTCAGCATTATCGGCGTTCTCTATAGCGTCATCTTGGGCTTCACTGTTATCAATGTCCAAGAGCGCTATAATAGAGCTGATGAAACAGTCCAAACAGAAGCGACAATCGTTACTGATCTCTACCGAGATGCGATCTATTTTGATGCAAAGAGCGTCGCCTTAATCCGCGCAAATCTCAAAAAGTATGTCACATACGTCATCGATCAGGAGTGGGGGGTTCCCCACGATGCTGTACGGCGTCTAAAAGCAGACGAAATGTTGCAGGATCTCTGGAGGGGCTATGAGACCGTTGAGTTGGAAAATGACCGAAGCAAAATCTGGTATGAACTGACCATTGCAAAACTCGATCATCTGATGGAGATAAGACTTGCAAGAGAATTTTATTCCTGGGAGACGTTGAGCGACATGATGTGGACCATTCTCATACTCGGCGCTGTGATCACAATCTGTTTCATGTTCTTTTTTGGCCTTGAAAATCTGCGGATGCAGATGTTAATGACCTCTCTTTTAACCATCTATCTCGCCTTTATGCTCTACCTTGTCTTCTCTTTAGACCACGTCTTTGAAGGGACAGTTCATATCACTCCACAAGCTTTCAAAGAGACATTGCTGATCTTTGAGCGCCTAGATCAGGCTAGTACCAGACCATAAAAGTTTTTGAAACAATAGACTTCTTTCGAAACCCCATTTGTTTATTAAAATTGCCTTTTTTGGAATCTGTGGCGCCAAATTTTTCGAACATGTGCTCATACATGCTCGAAAAATTTGGTGCCACATCTCCACAAAAACCATCAATTTTTCTAAACAAAGCGAGTTTCGAAAAAAGTCTAATTTTGAGCGTGAAAGCTCAGCTGAAATCGTCGACCGCTAGGCTACGCAATTTGAGCGGCTTTGACGCAGCCATATAGCCCAATCTTTTAGGAACACTGCCTAATCATTAGGATTTTTTGCTGGGTGACACATTTCAAAAGGATTGACAAGACGATCAAATTGTTCTGCGGTGACAAATCCCAGCTTTAACGCAGCTTCTTTTAAATTCAAATCATGATCTAAGGCGTATTTTGCAATAGCAGAGGCTTTATCGTAACCGATTACGGGATTCAAAGCTGTGACGAGCATCAGCGATTTATCCAAATCCGCTTTGATTCTTTTTAGATTCGGCTCCATCCCCTTGACTAGAAATTCATCAAAGTTATGAGAGGCATCATTCAAAAGAGTAATTGATTGCATGATATTGTAAATAATCAACGGCTTATAGACATTCATTTCTAAATCGCCGCTTGCATCTCCAAAGGAGACTGCTACATCATTTGCCATGACTTGCACTGCCACCATACAGAGCGCCTCACACTGGGTCGGATTGACTTTTCCTGGCATAATTGAAGAACCCGGCTCATTCGACGGGATTAAAAGCTCATAAAAACCAGCCCGAGGCCCACACGATAAGATTCTGATGTCGTTTGAGATCTTATATAAAGAGGTAGCTAAACTCTTCAGTGCCCCCCCCAGTTGCGTAAGGGCGTTGTGTGCTCCTTGAACGGCAAATTTATTTTTTGCTGTAACAAAGGGAAGTTTTGTCAGCTCTGCAATCTTTTTAGCAACAGATCGATCAAACCCCGCAATCGTATTGATTCCTGTGCCAACAGCGGTTCCTCCAAGAGCTAGTTGGTAGACACCTCGAAGAGAGTCTTCAATATGTCGAATATTATCTGTTAAAATTGCAACATAACCTGAAAACTCTTGGCCCAAAGTAATAGGCGTTGCATCTTGCAGGTGGGTACGCCCAAGTTTTACGATGTTTTTCCATTTTTTTGCTTTGGTATCCAGTGATGTGCAGAGTAATTTCAGGGTAGGAATAAGCTCTTTTTTGACTTTGAGTGCCGCCGCAATATTCATCGCTGTTGGGAAAGAGTCATTAGACGATTGAGACATGTTCACATCGTCATTGGGGTGAACCGGTACTTTACTGCCTAAAGGTTTTTTTGAAATTTGAGAGCAGCGATTGGCAATCACCTCATTGACATTCATATTAAATTGAGTGCCGCTACCGGTCATCCAGACATGTAAAGGAAATTGAGTGGGATGATGACCTGCTAAAATCTCATCGCAAACACGGATGATCAAATCCATTTTATTCTTAGGGAGCTGTTTTTGAGAGTGGTTGACACAGGCTGCGGCTTTTTTAAGAATCGCATAAGCACGAATCATCTCTCTTGGCATCAGGTCATGGCCGATGGAAAAATGTTCTAAAGAGCGTTGTGTCTGTGCTCCCCATAAAGCATCAGCTGGGACTTTAACTAGACCTAAGCTATCTGATTCCGATCTAAATTTTTCCATAACTCTTTTCAGTAACTAATTAATTCTTTTATTCCAAGAAAATTAATTTTTTAAATCTTCAATAAAATAGGCGAGATTGAGTCGCTCTCCGGTTGCAAGAAAGAGCGTCTCTTCCCATGGATGCTTGGCGCCTAAAGAGAAGAGTCGCTCTTTAAGATATTCTCCAGGTTTTTCTCCTAGGTGGCGGAGCAATTGGCTGGCCGTCATCTCTCCGAGCAAATAATTCTGATAATAGACAGGAGCACACGCCAGATGCAACTTGGAGGCAAAGTCAGGTTTATGACGCCCTTGAGGGCAACGTATCCCCTGATATTTCTCCACGCACTCCCACCAGAATGTAGAGAGCTCGATGCTCGGCCTCTGATAAAGGGCCCTCTCAAAATGGGTCATCACAAGAACCCAACGGGCAAAAACAAGGAGCTTCGCTCTTATCTGATCGGCTCCATCTAAAGCCTCTTGAGCTCCACAAAATGTGCGCAAAAAGTGAGCATCACAACTCAGTCTTCCAAAGAGCATGGCAATCGCCTCTGTCGTTGAAATATGCGCATAGTGGCGCAGTAAGTACGGCAAGGATTGATCGATATACTTATCATAAACTGCATGACCAAGTTCATGGAGTTGTGTTCCCATCCAATACTCATCGTCACGCACATTACACAAAATACGGACATCCGATCCGCGGTCCATTGTCATACAAAAAGCGTGCTGGCTTTTGTTTTCCCTCTCAAAAAGATCTGATCGCTCTAAAATATCATCCACAGAGAGATTAAGGGTCGCATAGTAATTTCGACTAATTGCAACAATATCTTTCCCTTTATAGTAGCTATTAAAATTAATACCCGTATGAGGAGCTTCTTGAAAAAAGGGGTCTTGATAATGCCACGGCGCTAAATCTTTCTCTTCTATTCCAAAGCGCATCGCAAGTTGCAGATCGAGCTGTGCTTTATACGCGTGAAAGATCGGATCAGAGAGTTGTTCTAGCTCATCTAAAATTTCAAAGAGTCTCTTCTGATCAATCTCCTGCAACTCAAGACGCATCGTATAAAAATCGGAATAACCGACAAGGCTTGCTGCTCTATTTCTGAGTTCAACAAGCCGCAAAATCTTTTTCTCAACAACCTCTCCAATTTTTTTCGATGCTTCCCACGCCTCTTTTCGCTCAAGTGAAGAGTTGCTTGTAAAAAAAACCTCCTTTAATTCATTGTTACTGACCTCTTTTCCCAACAAAGAGGGACGGAAGTTGGTATAGTCGGTTTCAATTTGAACCTCAAGTTGAACGATCTCTTCGAGTAGATCTTCTGGAATCTGATGCTCTATAAAAGCATCTTTTAACAACTTAACCTGCCGTAACAGCGAAGTGTCCGAAGTCTCTGGGAAAGAGAGGAGCTTCTGATATTTTTCCCGAGAAGAGAAGAGTTTTGCTAAGGCAAGCTGGGACTCGTGCATCTGTAGCGTCGCCTCTTCACTTCCTGTTGTTGCCTGGCGCCACCAATCAATGTTGGATTGATATTCAATCGGAGCGATCTGATCAACAAGCTCTTGAACAAAGTGACTAAGGGATTCCATCTTACTTCTCCTTTTTTCAACAATTCTGAATGTTAACAGAAGATTTTTCTTTTTAAAATTGAAAATTTTCGATATGTCTAAGGGAACTTATTACAGGATCTTTATGCCATTAAAAAAGGGCACATCAAAAGAGGTAATTTCGCAAAATATTCGTACGGAAATACTTGCGGGGAAACCGCAAAAACAAGCAGTTGCCATTGCTCTAAATACAGCACGTCAATCTGGAGCCAAACTTCCCAAAAAAAACAAAAAAAAACGTTAACCACGGAGCATTATGAAAAACATTCTCTTTCTTCTCGTCGCCATAGCCTGCAGTGCCTGTGGAAACAATAGTAGCGGTACTTCTTGCAAAACAGAAAAAAATTGTCTTGAGAAGGAAAATTGCAACTGCTACTGTTCACAGAAATGCGGTTATAGAAAAAAAATGGAAAACGACCATCCTGTTTACGTAGAAAAAGATGCCAACAAAAAGTTTTGTTACTGCAAACAGTGGGATTTAGATAACTATCAATCCAACTGTATTGAACACAAAAACATCCAGCAACCTCTCGGCTCTCATTAAGAGATAGGTTCAAACACACGTTCAGCTGATGCTGAACGTGTGTCTATTAAAAAGTCGGTGAAATACCGAAACCTTTAAGTGCCTCTATCATCGAAGCGTTTAAAGAATCCTCTAAAAAGAGAGCTTGATGATAGACTACATCAGCTATTGGGATTCGATGAATCGCTAGCTCATCTCGCCAGAAGAGATTCGTGCAAAAATCGAAGAGCTTGGGAAGCTAATCAATACCGATTACGCAGATAAAAAATTGACAATTCTGATGGTCATGAAAGGCGCCATTTGCTTTGCAGCGGATCTAATCCGAATAATTCATATCCCTTTCACGCTCGAATACGTCACTGCAAGTAGCTACGGAGAACACGGTATGAAGGCCGGCTCTCTCTTATTGCGCGGATTGGAATATCTCAGTATTGAAGGGCGCGATCTTCTTTTAGTTGATGATATTTTTGAGACAGGCAATACAATTCTTGGAATCATAGAACAATTGCAAGAAAAAAAACCACATAGCATCAAGACGGCACTGCTTCTAGTAAAAGATGTTCCTCGAAACTCACGCTATCTCCCCGACTATATCCTCTTCCATATACCCAACCTCTTTGTGATTGGGTATGGCCTTGACTATAAGGAGCAGTATCGCGGTCTACCCAATATCTCCGCTTTTATCGATAATAAGGCTCCGTTTTAACTGGTATGTAGACGTCGCCTCAATCACAAGTTTAGAGAGGCATGTCACCCCGATCAAATTGATCAACAGCATCAGACTGATCGCGATGTCAGCCAAAATCCAGATGGTGTTGACATGAATCAGTGTCGTCACAGGAATCAGAAGCACATAGACAATCCGAAATAACTTTTCATGTCGCGCTCCGATCAGAAAACCAAGAGCCTTTTCCCCGCAATAGGACCAAGCTAAAATCGTTGTGTAGGCAAATAGAAGCAAAGAGCCCATGACAATATAGCCACCAATTGCACTGTCAAGGCCTGTTGTAAAAGCATGGGTCACCATATTTGTACTCTGCAAGCCACTCTCCTGCCAAGCGCCTGTTACAATTAAAACAAGCCCTGTTGTCGTGCAGACAATCATCACCATCAGAGGAGCGACAAGTGTCGCGATCCCGTCCATAACAGGATCCTGTGACCGGGCACTTGCCTGTAAAATCGGAACAATACCTGTTCCCGCGTCTGTCGCAAAAAGACCTCGATCAAAACCCGTTTTAATTGCTCGGAAAATACCAAAACCAAGCAATCCTCCAGTAAAAGCCGTCAGATCAAAAGCTGCATGAAACATCAGTTGAAATGCTGGTAAAACTTTTTCATAGTTCAATAAAAGAATAAAAATCGCTGTCCCTAAATAAATTGCGGCCTTAAATGGCACAACATAGGTTGCAAAACGAGCTATCCTTTGGATGCCGCCTAAAATCACAACCGCAACAAGAGCCGCTATCAGTAAACTACAATAGAAAGGGTTAAAGCCCATCTTCTCTAAAGGGAGAATAAGAGAATTGATCTGCGCAAAATTGCCGACTGTGATCGCTCCAAAAATCGCAAAAACAGAAAAGAGGATCGCAAGGCCCTTAAACCCGAGTCCGTCTCGTAAATAGTACATCGGTCCCCCAACGTACTCTCCATTCTCTCGTTTGTAACGAAAATGGACACTTAAAACGCAGCTAGCATACTGGATCGCGGCTCCAAAAAAAGCCATCACCCACATCCAGACAAGGGCACCAGGCCCCCCCGTCGCAAGAGCAATTGCCATTCCCGAAATATTCCCAGTTCCAAAATTACCAGCCAAAACTGCAGCGACAGCTTCAAAGCGGCTAATATTGCCCTCTTCGCCCTTCTCTTTTTTAATCAGGCAAAAAAAGCTTGCGCGCATCTGAAAGAGTTGCACCCAATTCAACCTCCAGGTCAAATAGAATCCGAGAATCAGAATTGCAGGAAAGATGACAAAAAGAGTCAGGTGTTGATTAAAGCTTTCCAAAAAAAGAGACAGGTTCATATAAGTTCCATTTTTTTACTTAAGTTCCAAAAGATATTAAAAAGACAAAAAGTAGAATTAGCCGCCTAGGCGGAGGTACAGGTGGAGACGGAATTAGAAAAGAGTCGCATAAATTGCATAACCGCTATCCTCTCAAATTGACGAATTAAGATCAATCTGATTTATAATCGTGTAAGCCCAACGTGATAATGTCACCCTTTAGCAAAGTAGAAATGTGTGCGCCACGAGGCGCTTTATTAACCAGGCGCTTGAAATAGCGCTCAAGGTAAGGGGACCCAACCGCCCTGCACCAAGTGTTGAAAAATTCCTCTATGCAACTACGAGCTTAACATAACGTTTTTCTGATTTTGTCGGGGGTTTATCACCTTGTCATTACCCAAATCTTTTTAGTTGCTCTGTAACTCTTGGCACAGCATGAATTTCAAAAAGATTTGGGTAATGACAAGGGGTCTAAGAATGTCGGTATTAAGCAATACAACCTCTTTTACGATCATCGAACCCCGAGGCTTTGACGCAGCCCAAATGTGCAATTATTTTCCGCAAATGGTATTACTCCAAAACACGGAGTAACCCCTCTACTAAAGCGCAATTATGGCATGTTCATATATGAGAAAAAACTAATTAGCTAAAAGCAGATGGGTTGAGTCCCCCGTTACGTTATCAAATGTCGCTAGAGGAATCTTCTTGATTTCCTTTTGAGAAACAAGCGCATCCATATCAATCATCGTAAAGTTATACGAGTTAATTGTTCTCAAGTAATACCGATTACGTGTTTTATCTGACATCCACGTAAACATGGTGACTTCGCTGCTACGTGTTTTCAATGCTGGACCATCACCGACGGCACCTGGAGGATCAATTGATAGATCATAGGGGCGATCAAAATTATTCAAAATATGAGCGAGCGTGATAATTGCCTCATCAGGGTTTTTTGCCTTGCGAACAAAATTTGTATAGTAGGCTGCTTTAACAAAACGGCCGGCCGAAGTTTGATCAGAAGGTAATCCGACCAAAGCATTGCCACTATCTGGAGCTGAGACTTTAAAATTATTGAATTTTCCCTCATTTCGATCCATGTTACTTAAAAATGCATAGTTATTTAAGTTTTTTAAATGCCACGAGAAATCTGGAATATTGGTCATGACCCCAACTTTATTATCATAAATATTCTGCTTCCCCTCTGAATATTCAACAACAATGCCAGCCCCCGTTTGATCAAAAATTGCATAATGGATGGGCATTTCAGCATCGTTCAAGAATGGCACTTTGGGCAACCAAATTTTTACTTCACCGGCCAATAATGCTTGTTTGACTTGGCTTACAGATTGAAAATTCCCAAGCACCCACATAGCAAAATCGGTAGCAGCTAAAATCTTCAGCTCCTCACTGCCCAAATCTTCTGGAGCCTTACTATGATTAAACTGATTCGAGCTCAAAGATAGGCCTTGGTTATTAATAGCCTCTACCATTGTATCTTGTTTCGCATCAGGGGAAGAGAGCATACCAAGCCCCAAAACAGGATATTTGGTATTAAATTCTGCCCCTATTTTGCCACTGGGCGTTGTAGAGCGTATTTTCGTGCCGGACGGCACATACTGCATGTTTAGTGGGATAGGGTAGGAAAATTCCATCGTTTTGCCATTGTAAGCGGCACCATTAACGTCTGTAATGACCAGAGCTGTACAAGTAAAAGCCGAAGTACAACTTAACATCGTTGCACACCCAGCAAAAAAAGCTACGACAAATTTCTCAATTTTCATAAATCCCCTTCTTGTTTTCTCACGGTTATCAGATTAACCCAGTTGATGCAACAAAAAATAAGGTTTTTCATGAACTTATCTCTGCCAATCTTTTAGGAACGCTGCCTAGTACCCCCTCTGCCGCCGCATAAAACGGGTTCGGCTTTAATGGAGGGATCTGGCTCAAAACCGGGAAGAATCTCTTCAGGGATTTTTTTCTGCAACAAGCGCTCAATCCCTCGAAGAAGAGAACGCTCATCAATACAGACCAAAGAGAGAGCCTCTCCTTTATTACCAGCTCTACCTGTGCGGCCTATACGATGCACATAATCTTCTGGAATATGCGGCAGCTCAAAGTTAACAACATGTGGAAGCTCTTCAATATCCAGACCTCGCGCCGCAATATCTGTAGCAACAAGGACAGAAATTTTATTCTGTTTAAATTCTTCTAGCGCGCGCGTTCGTGCAGCTTGGCTCTTATTACCGTGGATTGCAGCAGAAGTGATGCCATCAGCCTCTAGCTTTTCCGCAAGACGATTGGCTCCGTGCTTTGTTCTTGTAAAGACAAGAACCTGCTTCCAGTTGCGCGAAGAGATTAAAAAAGAGAGAAGCTCACGCTTTCTACGGCTATCGACAGGATGGATCACTTGAGAAACGAGCTCTGCCGGTGTATTGTGACGCACAACTTCCACATTTTTAGGAGAGGTTAAAAAACTTGCAGCTAATTGCTTAATCTCTGAAGAGAAGGTGGCTGAGAAGAGCAGATTTTGTCTTTTTTGTGGTAAAAGCGCCAAGATTTTGCGGATATCGCGGATGAAGCCCATATCCAGCATCCGATCAGCCTCATCTAAAACAAGAAATTCAACCTGTGATAAATCAACTGTGTTTTGTCCAATATGATCTAAAAGTCTTCCCGGCGTTGCGATGACAATATCAATTCCACTGCGCAGCGCAAGAACTTGTGGATTGATATTCACTCCTCCAAAAATCAGCGTCAATTTAATTGGCAAGTATTTACCATAGGTCACCACATTTGCACCAATTTGAGCTGCAAGTTCACGCGTTGGCGTGAGAATCAAGGCTCGAGGCCTCCTCTTCGCTGGCGGATGGTTTTTCATCAGTAGCTGGAGAAGCGGCAAAGTAAAAGCTGCTGTCTTTCCGGTTCCTGTTTCTGCACCTGCCATCAAATCACTGCCCTCGAGAACAAGCGGAATGGCAAGCTTCTGTATTGGAGTCGGTGTCGCGTAACCCTCCTCTTCTATGGCACGTAATAGTTGATCGAGAAGATTGAGTTCTTTAAATAACATGTCTATTCCTAAAGTTTGGGAAGTTGAATCGTTGTGATCAGCCCATGATGATCCGAGATCGCCTCTTCTGGCTGATCGAGTCTGTTCATCAGAACGCGCTCTGTCTTGATCTTCGACTCTGTTCCTTGTAAAAGTAGAGCATAATCCAGGATCTGAAAACCGGGATCAATCAGAGATGGATCTTTTTTTGCAGCAAAGTAGTAATTTGTAAAATAATACGTATAGGTGCTGTTGGCGTCTGTTGTTGGTTCGTCGTTTTGATTATAATCATTATAAAAATAAGTCTGAATCAGACCATCGGACGGCTCATGTGCTCCGGCAAGAATGTTAAGATCCCCACAAAGAAAATGAGGAAAAGGCTCTTCACTTTGGTCGATCAACATTTTTTCTGTAATCTCTCCAAGCTGTAACGAACGAATATTTTTAAATAACGGATGGTTAAATGGCTGCATATGCGTTGTATAGACGTGAGCGAGTAGAGTCCCCTCATCTGTGATGATAAAATCAAAAAAACCGTAATTCATAGGGATTGCAACCGCAGAAAAAGGAGTAAATTGTGGCTGTGCGATTGGGTACTTACTTGCGACAAAAAGACCACTTGGCAATCCGAGAGTCTCAAAAGTAAAGCCGAGTGTTCGCGGTCCTATTGAGCCATAAAAATAGGTATACCTCTCCTTAAGTGCTTCATACAGTGCACAAGAAGCATCTTCTGCATGAACTTCTTGTAAACAGACGACATCTGCATCCGCCTCTAAAAGTCTATGTGCCAATGGAGTGACTCGATCCTGCCAATTTTGAGTGACCCCCCCATATAAATAGGGGAAATCGCCCGGAACAAAACAGCTATTGAGAGTTAAAACAGTCAGAGCGTCAGAGTTTCTTTGCTTCTGTGGCGTATTGCTCACCCAGGAACGATAGGGCAATGTCCCTGCCTCTTTAAGGAGCGCTTGCAACATGCCACAGCCTCTCTCTTTATACGTCTCTAAAAGGTTTAGCATTTCATGTCGATCATAAGGAGAGAGCTCTTCTCCAGTTAAGATTGCTTGATTCAGATAGGCTTTAAACGCAAGACGTAAGTCTTGATTATACATGCATTTTTGTGCTAAAAACTCCTGAAACCCCTGAATGGCAAAAGCAGCAGACTCACTGACAGGAAGATCGAGCGCCATAAGGTAATGAAGCATGGCAAAATTTGAAAGGAGATCATTGCCAAGCCGACTCCAGGGTCTCAGCATCGTCTCTACACTCTTTTGTTCATCTTGGAGGGAGCAGAAATAGTTGACCTGTTCTGCAATACGCGCCTCTACTTGATCCATATAAACAGAGAGCCCTTCTTTCGTCTGAGGAAGCGGTTCCTGGGCTGGGAGAGCAGCTGTTAATAATAAAAAAAAGAGTTTCCAAGAATAACGCATAAAGGCTCCCTTAATTGGTTTCTACAGTTCGTACACTCGACTTTGCAACTTTTTGGGACCGCCTGCCTCGTCTATTTGCTCTTGGCCGTTTGGCCTATGGTCAAACTCGCTGATTTATTTTCTAAGGAAGGGGTTTTTAACCCCTTCCTTAGAAAATAAACAACGCCAAGAACAAATATCTCGAGGCCTTCGGTCCCAAAAAGTTACAAAGTCGAAGTACAGAGTAGCAAGAAAAAGCTAATGGGTCAACTCATACCAAAATAAAACAGAGTAAGTTTTTTATTTAAAAAAATCCCCGGTTAGCAGATAAATTAATTAATTTATTGGTTAGGACAGCTATGCGTATCCCCTTAACCCTCCTCTCTCTTTTTAGTAGCACAACACTATTTACCACAAATATTGTCCAAAATGGCAACTTTGCCACAGGAGATTTTACTGGCTGGACCCTTTTTGGAGATGATAGTCAGTTTGGTGTCACTACATTCGATGGGAGTCACGCTGCAGATTTATTTACATCAGGTCTTGACGTGGGTTTTATTGAACAGGTATTACCGACCACAACTGGGGCCACTTATGCTGTCAATTTTAGCTTGGGATGGTCGGGCATACTTACACCTGACTTTGTATTCAGTTTTTCTATAGGTGGCACAAATCTACTGACTCAAACGACCCCACTACCTATGCAAGGAATCTTATTCCCATTTAGCTATACCTACACAGCCGTATCTAGTAGCGACGCTATCGATGCACTTGTCAACGAATCGGCCCCCAGTTGGTTTTTAACCAATGTCTCTGTTGTGCTGACAACTCCACCACCCCCTCCTCCTCCCCCACCGACAATTAAAAACGGTTCAACTCCACAAGCTGTTGTCTTCTCTAGTTCATAGGAGATGCCACTATAGCCCAGTTCAATATGAGGAGCGAGTTGCCAGCCTTGGTTTGACCCATAGGTTGTCGCATCATATCCTGGGAAAAAAACATGTCTGCGCATCGCGTTATGATGGTAGCCGCCCCACAGGCTTAAATCGAGATAGCCTTGAGAAAATTGGATCTCTCCGTAGAGACCACAGGCGCCTTGTTGTATTTCAGAGCCGCCAAAAGAGTCGCTATCGTTGAGATCTGTAAAGGCGTATGCAGCTCCTATTCCAAAGAGGTTGTCCCTAGATCCTCGATAATCAAATCCGATAACAGCACCTTCGGTCGTTGCAGAAAAAGCAGGCGTTTGTTCTTCGGCTTTTTCATGGATATAGTTGCCAAAAGCGCTGATCCATGCGGTGTAGGGTCTTTCTGATCCGCACAGAAGGGTCTCGTCAATCTTTTCAACGTGCGCCCATAGATTAGAGTTGCTGGCTAAAACACGAGCAACCTCTTCTTTATATAACTCTTCATATGGCTTTTCTCTAAAAATAAATTGATTGTTGAAGCGAGATAGCTCTAGATGAGAGTTTGTGATGCCGATGAGCTCTGTCAGCATGTATTCTGAGGCGTAGGTGGCAAATCCGTTACGAGTTGGTGATA
>Ga0207073_1082_pt1 | contig 20917 bp, 11 predicted proteins | sample Alteio_BWMinHeat_65_FD_153575 | JGI IMG/M metagenome (GOLD analysis project Ga0207073, IMG submission 153575) | Enriched cells from forest soil in Barre Woods Harvard Forest LTER site, Petersham, Massachusetts, United States -... | ecosystem: Environmental > Terrestrial > Soil > Temperate forest >...
TCACGTATCTCTTTTTCAAAACGCTCTCTTGTCGGATCGATACTAAATGTTGCGATATATTTCTCAATCGGTTGATTGTCCGTTAAAAACTCAAGCACTGTCGTCTGTTTCAATCCGCGTTTACATTGATCTAAATATCGTTTTTCATAATCGCCATTTTGTCTTGCGAAAAAATGATAAGCAAAATTAGGATTGCGCTGCAATAATGTTAACAACGACCAGTGAAATGGATTATCATGACCACGCACTGCTTCATATACTTGAAATAATTTCGAGAAATAATCCTTTTTCACCGTCATAAATGCTTCTTTGTGAGCATCAACTGGATTGCCATTCGCATCGATCATGGCATGATATAAACGACATAAAGCATCATATTTATCTTGGTTTAAGCGACAATGTTCAGGGTTCCAAGGGTCAATGTCTAAATAAAATGGATTGTCCACGTCACAAAAACGCGCATCAGGTATTTGATAGCTATGAAATCTGATTTTTTTAATCGAAGAATAGTCTACTGCAAATACAGTTTTTTCTTTTTCTTTACCATTTTCGCGAAAAGAAATTCCTTGATTGCTCAACTGATAACACTTTTCTGCATCTGCCAATACCAAATCCGGTAAATGCTTAAAGTTAATGGTAAGAACTGGTCCTGCAATTGCAAAAAACTCTGCACTGAGGGCTTCATCTTCACTTAAAGACACAAACATCCCACGTTCTTTATGTTGTGAAATGACATAATTATCGATTACGGCTTCATTTGGATTGAATCCTGCGAAAGAGGCCAATCCCGTTAAGATACTGCGCTCTCTAAAAAGGGGGTTAAAAGTATCAGCATCAAAAATATTCTTAAAAATTCCCCTATAAAGATCAGCAACTGAGTTACTGTCAACCCAAGCTAAATCAGCATGGACATTATGCACATTTTTTGAAAAATAGCGGTGCTGACTTGCGGTAAGCTGATGTTGTTTATCCGCTTTATTAACACGTTTATTGGTTAATTTTCGATGTGGAGATACTCGTTTGATCACCGATCTGAACATGATTGACCTCGTAATGTAATATTTTTTTATGATTCTCACGAGTATTGTATCGATTGACGCTTAAAAAAAGCTTAAGGACTAGCGATTAAACCGCGTCAACGCCGTCACCAGCTTATCTTCCATCGTCTTATAACGCCAAGTGGCGCCTCGATTCAACCCATTGACCATGATCACAAAAGCAAGGGGCTCTTGGTTAGCTGCTGTTGCATAGCCAGCAAGGCTAACGACACCTGCAATGGTGCCAGTTTTTGCATGCACTTTGCGTCCCAAATGGCCCATACGATATTTGAGCGTTCCATCGATACCAGCAATCGGTAAGCCATTAAATAAAGAATCATACACACGTGGTTGTTTGAAAGCATATTCCAAGACATGCATCATTTGTGCTGGGGTAATTAAATTTTCTTTGGATAAACCCGAACCATCCATGATGCGCATGCCATAAGTGGTCATGCGCGCATGTTGATTTAAGATACGAGACACAGCAAGACTGCCATTTTCCCAGCTGCCTTGTTTGTGAAAATACAATTGCCCAAGTTTTTTGAATAATGCCGCTGCAATCACATTATCGGATTTTTTGAGCATGTGATGCACTAACTCATCTAAGGATTTTGATTCGTGTGAATTTAAACGCGCCAATTGCCCTGGCGCTTGTTTTAATGCAATGTGTCCATTCACACTCACGTTTAATTGTCGCAACACGCCTTTTACCAATGCCACATTATATGAAGCAGGATTACTGATCACATAACTTAAACCCCAACCATATGAACCCAAGCCGACACATCCTTCAAGTGCAATTAAGCTGCCAAGATCAGCACCAAAACGCAATCCACAACTGCGCGCGCGTCTTGCTTTCGTCATCACTGTATTTTGTATGGTTGGATAAAAATAATTCGGTGAGACAGTGATTTTTGCAACACGGCCAGCCGCTTTTGCAGGTTTTACTTGCAGGGGCAGGCAATTGCGATTAATGATGCCTGCACTAATAGGAGCTGCAAAACACGAATTTTTATCTTTTTCATTCCAACCAGAACCATAATAATTTTGATCAAAAGCGGTATCATCGACATACACGTTACCGGTAATACGCGTAATACCACGTTCTTTTAAGGCATACATGAGATCAACCACATCGTGATAAGTGAGTGTCGGGTCACCACTTAATACCAGGTATAAGTTACCTTGCAACACCCCATTATTGAGAGATTTAGCATCCGTTACAAGACGTGTAGAAAATTTGTACGAAGGCCCAAGGTAAATGAGGGCAGCTTCTGCCGTTAAGATTTTTAACGTACTTGCTGGCACGAGCGGCGCATCACTGTTATGGGCATACAGCACATCGCCATGCCTCATGGATTTGACATAAACAGCGATATCAGCATTCCCTGAAAAGCCGCGAATAATTTGGTTGAGCTGGTCATATAGCGCTGATTTACCATTCGCAAACCCTATGTAATCAATTGATTTCATTGGATTTTTAGCGCGAGGAATGGCTTTCAGGGTAAATGAAGTGGCCAGCAAAATTAACACGAAAACAAGAAGATAATAAATCCTCATGAGTTACTTTCCTAAAAATCAAGCCTTTCTTTAGAAATGCCACTTGGCAGCAGATTCCCTTTAGAAAAGCGTTCACTATTCTCTGTTCATACAATTTAAGTTACACTATTTACAATCAAAAGGATAATATCCTAACACCCTGCAAATAAATAGAGAATGAGTTCATGATAAATATAAAGAAATGCATAAAGAAATTTTTAGGTTTGGAAAAATTCGTGAGTAGCTTAGATCGTTTTCTCATGCAATATGATAAAGACCATCCAAAACCCTCTGCATCACAACAGCAGGAAATCAATAAGTACAACATCATTAATGCAAAACGTGACCAGAAACAATCAATTCAACCACAGAATGCATCAATTATTAATCAATTTCTAGACTAATGGTTTATTTATGCAAAACTTGATCAAAAGTGTACTTCCCTTCATCTGGCTTGGGATGCTCATTGTCATCTTTGCATTCGGTTTTGTGCTATTGGCTTATCTATTTGTCATTGGTTCGATTATTGGGATCATTTTATTTACGTTGAAATGGCTCGCAACTAAATGGCAGAAAAAATCATCGCTGACTGAAAAACCCAATCGAAAAATACGCATCATTGATATCAAGGAATGGAAGAGGCACTAACTGTAACATTTTAAAGGATAATCAGTATGGCAACATGGATAGATCAAGTTAAAGTCGCACTCATCAAACAATATGGCCAACAAAAAGGAACAGCGTTACTTAAAAAATACGGTCATGGGTTTTCCAAATATTATCAAGATAAATATGAAACAAGTGTCGCCATATTAGATATTGCGCGCATGGAAAAAATATCTGATGAGCACCCCATTGAAGTTGCATTTTATGAGCTCACACGAGAAAAGGTTTCAACGTTACACCTGCGCTTATTTAATTTAGAAAAACAAATCCCACTTGCTGAAATTGTCCCATTATTCGAAAATTTTGGTTTACGCATCATCAAAGATAGTCCTGATTGGATTAATAAAGAGTACGGCCAGAAAATCTATTTAAATGATTTTATCGTCGAAAGCACAGTTGCATTTTCGCTGGATCATATCAAGCCATTGTTTCAAGAAGCATTTGCAAAAACATATTTTGGACACTCTGAAAACGATGGTTTTAACCGCTTAATTATTAGCGCTGCATTCACCATTCGCGAAGTGACTTTACTGCGCGCTTATGCAAAATACTTAAAACAAATTGGTTTTCGTTTTACCCAAAATTACATTGAACACACCTTAAACCATCATGCAAACATTTCGCAACAACTGATTGCCTTATTTGCAGCAAGACATGATCCAAGCAAAACAAAAAACCGTGATGCTAATCAACAAAAAATCATAGCTGACATTGTTGCTGCGTTAGAAAAGGTCAGCAGTTTAGATGAAGATAGCATTCTTAGAACAATGATGATATTAACACAGGCAACTCTTCGCACGAATTATTATCAACAAAGTAAACAAGGCGAAAAACCGTATATTTCATTTAAATTCAGTTCGAAAGATGTGCCTGAGTTACCTTTACCTGTGCCATTATTTGAAATATTTGTCTATTCCCCTCATTTTGAAGGCATACACTTACGAAGCGAGAAAGTAGCCCGTGGCGGTATACGTTGGTCTGATCGTTTGCATGATTTTCGCACTGAAGTATTGGGCCTCATGAAAGCGCAAAAAGTTAAAAATGCCGTGATTGTGCCATCCGGTGCGAAAGGTGGTTTTGTTTTAAAAAACCGCATTAAACCAGGAGCATCACGTGAAGACATACAAAAAGAAGTCATTCATTGCTATCAATCCTTCATTCGAGGATTGCTGGATTTAACCGATAACATTGTGGGTAAAAAAATAATATCGCCAGTTGATGTGGTCGTTCATGATGAGGAAGATCCTTATTTAGTGGTGGCAGCGGACAAAGGAACAGCAACGTTCTCCGATATTGCTAATGACTTATCTGCTGAATACAACTTTTGGTTGGGCGATGCCTTTGCATCAGGCGGCTCAATGGGTTATGACCATAAAAAAATAGGAATTACAGCACGCGGTGCTTTTGAATCCATTAAACGCCATTTTCGTGATATCGATATTGATATCTCAAAGCAACTGATCACAGCAGTCGGCATTGGTGATATGAGTGGGGATGTGTTTGGCAACGGGTTAATTTACACTAAAAATATTAAATTACTCGCTGCATTTGATCATCGTCATATTTTTATTGATCCCGATCCCAATCCAGAAACATCTTATTATGAACGCGTGCGATTATTTAATTTAGCGACATCTTCCTGGGAAGATTACAAATCCTCGCTCATCTCAAAAGGTGGCGGTGTATTTAAACGCAGCGCTAAATCCATTACCATCACACCGCAAATGAGCAAGGCATTAGATATTAAAGAAAACAGTTTATCACCCACTGATTTAATACGCGCAATTTTAAAAGCGCCGGTTGATTTACTGTACAATGGTGGCATTGGCACTTATGTTAAAGCCAGCACGGAAAGTCACGCTGATGCAGGAGATCGATTCAACGACTTAACACGTATTAATGGTGAAGAAGTTCGTGCAAAAGTTGTTGGCGAAGGCGGCAATTTGGGTTTCACGCAATTAGGACGCATCGAGTGCGCAATGGCAGGTGTGCTCATTAATACCGACTTTATCGACAATTCAGCGGGTGTCGATTGTTCCGATCACGAAGTCAACCTCAAAATCTTATTAGATGAAGATGTCAGACAAAAAAAGATAACGGTGAAAAAACGCAATCAAATACTGCAAGGACTCACGCAAGAAATTGCGGATTTAGTATTAAAGGACAACAGAGATCAGGCCCTCGTCATGAGTTTTTCGAAATTTCATGCAGCGCACTATATTTCATTACACACTGATTACATCAAAGAATTGGAGGCAATTGGCTTAATCAATCGCAAGGTTGAATTTTTACCTGACACCAAAAAATTACTGGACAGAAAAGCAAGTGGCGGCAGTTTAACAGGGCCTGAAATGGCAGTGTTACTCGCGTATAGTAAAATACACTTAAAACAAATGATTCTGGAATCAAAGCTACCAGAAAATAAATCCTTACAATACATTCAAGAAACGGCTTTTCCACCGACCATTTGTAAAAAATACAAAGATGCCATTAAACATCACAAGTTACAGCGCGAATTGTTTGCAACCCAAATGAGCAATCATGTCGTGAATCACATGGGCTTTACATTCATTTTTCGTTTGCAAACAGAAACCGGTGAAACGGTGGAAAATATCGTTAAAGCATTTATTCTCGCATCTTCCGTATTTTCTTCTTTAGAAATTGAAAAATCCATTGTTGATTTAGATTTTAAAATCTCGACTGAAGTCCAATATGATATGTTATTTCATGTTCGCAATTTAATTAATTTAACCACACGTTGGTTTTTACGTAATCATTATATTCATCATGACAACTTGCAAGATTGTGTAGATGAATTCAAGACCGATGTCACAAAACTCATCAAATGGGTGCCGACACTCATGGGCGGTGATACTCGTCAATTTTTAGGGACTCTGACTCAACAATTTGTATCCATGGGTCTTTCAAAAGAATTAGCCGAGAAAATTGGCACGTATCGTGCCATCTATACCACATTAAATATTATCGACATTTCACAAAAACATGATTTTGATTTAATTCTCACCGCCAAAATTTATTTTGCGAGCGGTGAAAAAATGAATTTAGTATGGTTTAGAGACCAAATTGCCCAAGATAAACGTGAAGGCCATTGGAGCGCATTAGCACGACTCACCTTGCGTGATGATCTGGATATTGCGCAGCGCGAATTGACGCTTGCGATTTTACAATCGAGCGCCAAAGACAATGATGCGGATCAGATGATAAATGATTGGATGACACAACATCAGGTCACCTTATCAAGATGGGATAATATATTGTCCCATCTGCATGGCAGCACCAGTCACGACTACAGCATGTTTTTTATTGCAGTGCGAGAACTACTGGACATTATTGCGACCACCATGCATGAAAAAGTGCCGGCGTAAAAAAGTAAGAAGATTAAGTCTTAATTTTATAGCATAGAATAAAATCAAACCAGACCCCGCAAAATGCTTTATCTACCAATTAAGTAAAAATTGGTAGATATTTTATGGGTTGACTGTTTATAACCTTAATGACCAGTACTACCAATAACCTACCAATTTATAATTAATTGGTAGGAAATCCTTAATGTATCGTTTATACTGGGAATATACCAATTCTTATAATATTGGTAGAAAGTGTATCAATGAGAGTACACTAGGCAAGAGGCAACCATATGAAAATACCAATAACTCCCCCCAAGATATTGAATCACTTGCTTATCCCAATGATGGAAGTGGAGGGCGCCATGCGTCCCACAACCGAAAAGGGGGAGTATTTACATTGGGATAAGCTAAGGCATCTAACGCCGCCAAGTGGCTTATCGCATGATCAATGGTGGTTTGCTGTCAAACTTGCTCGCAAAGCGTTATATAAGTCTTTGCCATTCGTAGATAAAGATGGGAACCACTTCGTTCTAGCAACGCCTGATGCAGTGTTACATAAATTACACTGTATCGATCGGAGTGCAGGAGTCGCTACAGAGAGCCCTACCTCAGTGCTGAATACGCAAATGAGGGATACTTATTTAGTCCAATCCCTCATCGAAGAAGCGATTACATCAAGTCAACTTGAAGGTGCATCCACTACTAGAAAAGTGGCAAAAGAAATGCTACTAACAAAGCGCAGACCGCGGAATATGAGTGAGAAAATGATCTTTAATAATTATCATGCGATGCAGTTTGTTCGCGAAATAAAAAATGAATCGCTAACCATCGAAATTATATTAGAGTTACATCGCATTCTTACTCACGATACGCTCGATGATCCAACCACTGCTGGAACTTTAAGAACATCGGATGATATTCATGTAGGAGATAATGAAGGTCAAATTTTACATATCCCGCCCAAAGCAAAAGAATTAAAAAAGCGTTTGGAAAAAATATGTCATTTCTCCAATCAATTGTCAAATCAAGTTAACTTTTTTATTCATCCAGTGATTAGAGCCATATTGCTGCACTTTATGCTAGCTTATGATCATCCTTTTGTCGATGGAAATGGTCGTACTGCTCGCGCATTGTTCTATTGGTCTATGGCACATCAAGGATATTGGTTGATGGAGTTTATTTCTATCTCTGAAGTCATTAAACGTGCTCCTATTCAATATGGTCGTGCATACTTGTATACTGAAACAGATGAAAATGATGTGACATATTTTGTTATTCATCAGCTTGAAGTGATTTTACAGGCAATAAAAGCATTGCATGACTATATTAAGAAACAAAACCAAGAAGTGGATGAAACCTTGCGATTATTGCATGCTAATCAAGCTCTACAGAATAAATTAAATTATAGGCAAATTTCAATTATAAAGCATGCGTTAAAACATCCTAATGTATTGTATAAAATAGAAGGTCACCGCCAATTTCATAACATAACATATGATACTGCCAGAACTGATTTATTAAACTTGGTGACACTGAGTTTGTTAATCAAACAAAAAGTCGGCAAAGCTTTTACTTTTTTTGCGCCAACCGATCTCAAGAAGCGTTTGAAAGACATTAAATGCTAAAACCACGATAACCATTCACGAAAATAGTTGAAAAAATATAAAACACATATAAACAGCATCAATAATTTTAACGCCATGACGACTTAAATCCAACGATCGTCATTGCATTACCTTTCTATGCTTATGAGTTTGTTGCAAACAATTGCCAAGCGTTTTAGCACATGATTCCAGCTTGCCAACCAATGTCGATGATGCCACATTTTCAACTTGCATGGATTGCTTTGCAATCATGATCACATCCATCAATGATCTCTGTGTTGACATATCGTCACTTACTGCAAAACAATCATTGACCATGATCATATGAATATTTTTTAACATAGTGCGTATGATTAAAAATCGTTTCTGTACATCAGCATGATCAAATTTTGGAATCACATCTTGATTATCCAACGCTTGATAGATCATGAATTCATCTTGTTTATTCACTAAGTGTCTGTACAAATACTCAAAGACGTCATTACGTAACATTTTAATTGCCATCTCTACTTTAGTTTCTATCATTAACGTATGTTTATCGTGACTCATAGCGGAGAGTTTAGTTTGGATTAATTCAGCCAATGTCGTGCAACTCACTTCATTTTGTTGACACCCTTGACTAATACAAATCTTTTCAGTGAATGAACGTTCATTTGCACTAAGCAGCGATAAATCAAAATAAGTGGCAGAGCGGATGCTCATTAATGATTTAAGTTCATCCAACGCTAAATTAAAGAATGCAGCTCGTTCCTGATTTATTCCAGCCATTAATAATTTAATTACATATACTTGCTTTTGTTGCAATGTGCTTAACGTTTCTGGGATAGAAAAAATGATATTCGTTATGATTGACAATCGCTCATGAGCCATCGCAAAATGATGAGCTTCATAACCATCAATTAATGCATCCATACCGTCCAGAAAATCAAGTCGATAACGATCCAAAGCGAGAAGCGCGCTTCCCACATCACTTCTTGATGCGTGCAACAATGACAATATTTTCTCCTGGATTTGTTGGCATTGCAGATCAACCTTAGATAAATCAGAACTAATCGCATAGAGTTGCAGCTCATAAAAAAAAGCATGCCATAACGCAATTATTCGATTTAATAAGTTGTCATGTGCATAAAGTTCTAATATTTTGTTTTTCCATGGTGACCCTTCTTTAATATCATGAATAACACGGTATGAACCAAAAAATGCGATTATTGGTGAAACCATGTCATCAAAGAATAACTTATTTAATGGTTCTCTTGTAAATGCTTCGAATGCATTATACCTAAATGTTAGATGAGAAGAGCGTTGTGGATTAATGTTCTCACAACGAGAAATGCTATCGTCTTGATTGACACCTCGCGCAAAATAAGCTGTTTTCACCAAATTTAATCCATCTTTAATCGCAGTTGATTCAGGGTGACAGGCTTGATAGATCATAGCAAGAACCGCATTGCGATTAAACAGCAGCTCTCGTTTTTCTTTAACGGCCATGCCGTTTTTATCTTCATTGGTGGCATCAATTAAAAAATAAGGAGAATTTGGGTGTAAATTAGGTATTAAATAGTTCTTAATGTACTCATCATTTTTCGCAAGAAAATGATTGATCACGTGCTGTGTCTTGCTATCAAATACCTCTCGATTGCGCAAGTAAAAATGAATGAGCTTGATGCAATAATCAAGCGGCAGTGCAACATTGCCATTACCCAACATTGCAAATTGGTCAGAGAGCCAACCTTCTATCTTATTAGCTTGATCACGATTGATCACATCAAGTGATACCACCTGATCACATTGTGTTTGCCATAATTGTGCAATTTTATTTTTTACTTGATTAAATTGCTCCAGATAGTCTTCTTTGTCACTGGTGTTTGTCTCACTGGATTGAATGTTAAATACTGTATTCATTACGTCATTTTTAATCAACGCATGAAGGACCAAGAGTGCATTGACATCATGACTTGATGCAATCTCATTTATTCTCTTCTCAAGCTGAGATAACGCGGGCTTCTGAAAATAAGTAAAAAAGACAAACGGTGTGACCGTATTTGTGTTTTGCAGCAGTTGATAATCATGCTCTTTGTGATCTCTCGATAATAGAGCGCATGCGATTTCTTCATTAATCGCTCCTTGATTGTTGAGTTTCAATAATTTTTTAAATAAGTCATTTAAATTAAATGTAGTGGATGTTTCTGATTTTGCTTTTGGTGCTTGAAGCAACCCATCCCGATATACCTTTAAAAATCCAAGCGATTTCATCGTATATTGAGGATTTTCAAAACTCGCATTAAATGCTTTTAATAATGGCAAAAGTTGTGAGAAATACGGCAGTCCAAGTTGTAGTTTTAAAAGTATATCTTTAAAACGAACATCTGTATCGGCCACTTTCACACTTGATAATTCATTCAAAAATTGATTAAAAATGGCAACATTCAAAAGACCCAGGGGTTCCGGCAAGTGCTCTTTTGACAATAAAGTTTGTTGTAATGATATTTCATAGGATTTACATTGTTCACTTAAAATACCCACCAAACGAAATACATTATCGCTACCAATGTAATCGGATAATGTCACTTTCTGCTCGTTAAGCTCATTTAATTCGCGTTCCAATGTTTTTTTATTGTCAAGATGCACATCCTGTAATACCATGTGTATTTTTTTGAAACGATAATCTTCCTTAAATGTTTCTTGATTGCTTTCCTCGATCAGTTCAGCTAATTTATCATTGTATGGAAATGCATCTAAATAATACGCTTTAAATTCCTGCCCACTTAGTCGATTAATATGATTGAGGAAAAGTAATTTCTTAGCGGGAGTTAAAGAGGATTCGCCGTTCATATAGGTAACGATTGCTTCTTTAATCTCAAGAGCGGAACAAAGGGCAATACTTAAAAAATCAGTTTCCAAACCTGCCATCTGATTCTCAATAAGCTTTAGATAATAATTGATGTCCACACCAAGTTGTTTGGCTGTCAACTTTAATGCAGTCATTTTTAACAATATGCGTTTGTCAAAAAAATCGAGTTGTGTTTTTAAGCTGATATTTTTAAATAACTTCGCGAAAATTGCATCTCGCCTCTCCTCATCTAGGATGACATCATTCTGCAACAGGGTCAGAAGCTGTGATTTGGGAATGGAAAGTTCATGTTGTAAATCTTTTGTTAAATCACACTGATAACTTAAATCTAATAAATATTTAAGGTAAGGTGATAAAGTGTCATGGAATACGGCCAAAAATAATTGTCGTTTGTCATCCGATAATTGATTAACTGCAAGCATTAAATCTGCTTTCGCTTCACTGTGTGTAACAATTTTTTTAGCAAATTCATGCGCTGACTTGATGATGGCATCATTCTCACGACGCTTCACTAATAATGAATCAATTTTGTTAAGTTCGTCTTGATAGGAAGATGCATCAAGGCGCAACAAATCGCTCATTAATATTAATGTTTCATTTTCTGATGATTCTTTTAATCGTGCAGTTGTATCATTAATGAAATCTTTAATGTTGTTTACGAGAGGTGAATTTGCAAAATCAAGCGTGATTTTATTTGCCAGTACTTTTTCTTTTAGTATATTAATGACATGGGCAATTTGCTCAAACTTTAATACGCGCTGTGTTTTTTGTTGCGACAAATCAAACAAATCATAGCTTAAAGGGCCTCCAATCAGGCTCGCTTCTTCTAATAACCCCTGCATGATTTTATCGATGATTAAATTATAATATTCCTTTCTTTCATCTACTGAAAACGATTTATACACATAAGACATGATGTTATCAGCATAGTGTTTAGTGGATAATTGATGGTCGATATCGCCTGCTTTGGTTAACACAAATGGAAATAACAATGCAGCTTTCCTGATGCTTGTATCCATATCAGAATCATGTGTAATGAGATGATTGTGCACTGCTGCTTGATAAGCTTTATATAATTTATTATTAAACTGGCCATTTTTTAATTCTTGTAAAAATGCTGTTTTGATATCATTCATGATCATTTTGTATTGCATTTTCATGCTATCGAAATATTCAGCTGCTTGATTTTTCCATACATTTTTTATTTCCCATGTTTTACTGTGAAAGAACCAGCGGTCAAATAAATCCATGCTAATCTTTTCATTCATTTCTTTTTGCAACTGGAAAAGTGCCACATTGATCTTGGTGATGGCATCAAGATAATCATTTGTTTCAAAACCTGCATAGGAATGGGCTAATAATGCACTTGCCGCCTTAAATCCATCATCAATAGCAATAAAAGTAGCGCTTTTCTCATTTAAAAATGTGATGCGAGCGTCTAAATCAGACCCTGTCAGTAAGGGTTTTAGTGCAGGTGGCAAAGCGTAAGCCCTACTCTGCCTATTCTTTTTGGCAATTACCGTTTGCGAAACCATCATGGAAGGTTGTGCCAGGTAGTTAATGCTGGTGTTCGATTCAAGCAGCTTTAATATCATCGCGCCATTATCTTTTAAACACTGCGGAAGCTCTTTTTCAAGATGATAGTGTAGGCGAGAGATCTTTTCTTCACGTTCTTTCACATCATTTTGACAGCGATTATAAATAAAAACTAATGGTGTCGGGTCATTGACTTGATTGGGCTTTAATTTACTGAGCGCTTGGTAATGAGCAATGGTTGCACGCAAAGCAAAAGCCCACGCATCGCGCTTGATATCATGTTCCTTAATAAACAGCTCATATTGCGAAATGGCCGCATTTAATAAATTTAATAATTGATCGAGTGATTCCATATCACTGTTATAATAATGAGTGAGCATTTGCTGAATGAGTTTTTCAATGTTTGCTTGATGTTCATGCTCTTTGAGTAACAAATATTTCTTTTCAAAAAAAGCTTGTTGTTGTTTTAAGAGAGCAATGACGTTATCATTTGTCGCACTTGAAACATAGGCTTGCAGCTTATCAAGTTTTAATCTGATGTTATCGGTGCATTCAGTTGTCGGTTGAATATGACTTGCCGACTGAGTGAGACGATATAATTCTTCCATTAGCACATAACAATTAATATGACTTAATAACCATTTCCTGCATTCCTCATCATAGGGGGTATCATTTAAGCAATTACCCGCATGTATTTTGGCTAATGGATTATTTTGTAAAGGTTGCGTTTTAAGATAATTGCCAACTTGAGCGATGTAATAATCATAAACATCATCTTCCAGCTCATCATAGAGAGGGATGGTAATTGCATTTTTAAATTTAATGCGATCTTCTTCTCGTTTCACCTCATCTTTAAACTGTAACGGTGGAAAGGACAGATCTTCAAATTCAAAGTAACCAGAAGATAATCGATCATAAACATAAATTAATGGGTTCAAACAAAATGAATTACTGGTGTTTTTTAACCTTAATTGGGCACGTAACGCCATAGCATTAATGAAGTTTTTTTCTGTTTGCTTTAGAAATAAGGCGTACTCCACCAGATAAGCTTTGGTTTCTTGGTCATGACAAACAATATTATTTATCATGTTTTCAAAGATTTTTTTATCTTCAAGAAAAGCATTATATGCTTTTAAAAAATCGTGACTTTTCAAGTGCGCAAGAAATGATAGCGCTTCCCAAGTTTCGTGTAGATGTAATAAATCTTGCAGCTTGACTTGTTGCTTGATGTCATTGCTTAGCTTTGCAAATAATTTCTGCAACTGAATCATAAACGCATGCTGTGAAATATGCTCATCATTAGCGAGAGATGCAAGCTCTTGCATCACTGGATAATCCGCCTTGGGTTCACCTAGTTTAACATAAGCTCGCTTGATTAAACGAAAAACCAACTTGTGCCAGAAACTTAATTGCTCGAATGTTTTTGAAAAACTTGCATAAAAATCATAAGCTACATTTGCATTGACATGATCGCCTACCGCCGCCATGGTCTCTTTACGCGTTGATGCATTGAATTCTTCTTGTAATTTACTTTTTTTTGATCGCGATGTCTTTAGTGTATTTTGCACATGCTTGCTAAAAAAATTCCCATTTAAATAATCACTTTCGATAATGTGATTTAAAAATGCTGTGCATTTGATCCACTCTTTAAAATCATTGGAATCAAGTGAATGCATGAAATGTTGCGATGATACATCGATTGTTTTCTTTGCAAGAATTTGTTCACGTAACTGATGGAGGGCTTTTGCAGATTGTTGCAATAAAATAGAATCAGCGTTAATTCTCTGCATACTCCACCCCCATCAATGTAAACGTGCAGCTAATATTAAACTTATAATTTAGACATATCACATTAAAATGGAAAAGAGCAAGCGTTTTAAAAAAAATTTATAATTTTCTGTTCCGTAATCACCATATCAAGTGGCACATCCCACTTATCGCGCGCAATATTATTTGTTTCTTGCTGAGAGAAAGCAAGGCCAATCAAGAGTGGTTTGCTTTGCTGTTTTATCTGCAACTTGAACTCGAATGTTTTATCATAAAAACCACCGCCCATCCCCAAACGATAGCCAGCCTGATCAAATGCAAGCACAGGAACTAAAACAATATCAAGCAGCTCTTTTACGATATACTGTGGTTTGACCGGCTCTAAAATCCCATAACGATTAGCTGATAATTCAGTTAAACGGTCATAATGTGCAAACTGCATGGATTCGTTCTCAGTAAGCACCGGTAGGTAGCAATGTTTATTTAAAAGCCATATGTTGGCAAAGAGTTCCTGAGTATCCACCTCATCTCGAATGGAGAAATAACAGGCAACGTGTTTAGCCTGCACGAACTGGATGGATGCCACCAATTGTTCCCTGATTAAACGATTATACACATTCCTTGCATCAGGATTGATGAATTGACGTATAGCTTTAAATTGAGTACGCAGTTGCTTTTTTATATCATTCTTCGGAATAAATCATCTCCATCTGCTTACTTTTTGCATTGGCAAGATCCATTTTATCTTGTAGCTGGTTGATTTTTTGATTTATTTTTGTAATCAATAAGGATTTTTGCTGATCTTGTTCAATGAGCTGACACGCTATATTTAAGGCAGTAATGATGGCTATTCTCTCAAGATTAATGACCTTACCCGAACTTTGTACATGTAACATTTCTTCGTGTAAGTAATTGGCAGCATTTTGTAAGGCTGCTTCCTCAGATTCCCTGCACCGCACAGGATAAATCTTGCCTAAAATATTCACGGTGGTATGAATGATCTTTTCCGTCATGACCATTTCTCTACTGATTTAAGTTTAGTAACCAACATTTCAACTTGGGAAATGACCTGTTTTTCTTTCGAAAGTAAGGCTTCCTTTTCCTTCGTGAGTTTGAAATGCCCCCGATTTAATTCATTGTAATCTGAAATGAGCGTACGCATTCCGACTTCTAAGCGTTGTAACAATTCATCCATTTTCAACTAATCCATTGTATTCATTCAAATCATCCAAGAACTATCATATAATATCGGTTGCAAAATAAAAAGATGAGAGACAGCATTCTTTATGAAAAGTATCACTGACTTAGCGAAATGGCAAGCACTGAACGCACATCGTGAGCTCATCGAAAAAGAACACATGCGAAATTGGTTCCTCCAAAACCCAAAACGAGAGGAACAATTTACCCAATCGGTTCATGGTATCACCCTGAATTATTCTCGCAACAGGATACAAGACTCAACACTGGCCCTGCTCATCGAGCTGGCCAAATTTTGCTCAGTAAAAGAAAAGCTTAATGCAATCTATCAAGGTGAAACAGTCAATTATTCTGAAAACCGTCCTGCTTTGCATATGCGTTTACGTGCCAAGTCTTCTCTTGATGCAGAAATGGTGCAAACCTTAGAGCGTCTTCAACAATTTGCCCATGAGATTCAATCTTCAGAGTACACTGATATTATCAATATCGGCATGGGTGGCTCTCATTTTGGTCCTTTAATGACCACTCATGCCTTAAAGAATGTGGCCCAATCAACCATTCGCTTTCATTTTTTATCGACACCAGATGCCGATTTACTTGATGAGTTACTGAGTAGCATTCAAGCAAAAACCAGTTTATTTATTATTTCATCTAAATCATTTACCACCATTGAAACGCTCACCAATGCAAGCACCATTCGCGAATGGCTAAAGTCTCAATTAGGCAACACAGATGTTTCTGATCATTTCGTTGCCATCACCGCTAATACGAATAAAGCACTTGAATTTGGCATCGCACCCAATCATATTTTCCCGATGTGGGAAGGCGTTGGCGGTCGATATTCGATTTGGTCTGCCATCGGTTTACCCTTGTTGTTGCAAATCGGTGCACAACAATTTGACGCTTTTTTACAAGGCGCTCAGGATATGGACCAACATGTGTTGCACGCTGATTATGCAAACAATTTGCCTATCCTGCTCGCCTTAATCGGCATATGGAACAATAATTTCTTAGGTGCTGCAGGGCTTGCGATTATTCCTTATGCTTATCGATTAAAATATTTAGTGCCCTATTTGCAACAACTCGATATGGAAAGCAATGGCAAAAGCATTAATCAATGGGGTGAACCCATTCATTTCAAAACTGGCCCGATTATTTTTGGGCAAGAAGGAACGGATGGCCAACATGCTTACCATCAATGGTTACATCAAAGCCCATCTTGGGCAGCGTGTGATTTAATCGTGATCGACGAACCGCAAGATCGCGCACAAAATCACCATCATCATCTCATGAAAGCAAGTGCCTTAAGTCAAGCAGAAGCACTGATGAAAGGCACGCATCAAAACTCGTGTGATCACCTGTCACTGACGGAGAAAAGTCGAGTGCTTAAAGGGAACCGTCCAACTAACATGATTCACTTAAAAACCCTGTCCCCGTATCATTTGGGTGCGCTGATTGCGCTTTACGAACATAAAATTGCGGTGCAAGGCATGATTTGGCAAATCAATTCCTTTGATCAATGGGGGGTTGAGTTAGGAAAACAATTACTGCCGGGTATATTAACTAAACTCTTGGCAACCGATGAGGTCACTGAATGAGAATAAACTGCTTAATTTTAGTATCGTGTATCATTTTAGTTGGTTGCGGGCAAACTGGATCATTATATTTACCAGAACATTCTTCAACGACACAAAACGAAAGCAAACATGACAACACACAAAAAGCATAAACCGTTTAATTTCACCAAAATGCACGGTTTAGGAAATGACATTGTCATTATCGATGCGCGATCACAACCGATCGTGCTCGATGCGGACCACATTCGTCAATTAAGCAATCGCCATACCGGTATCGGGTTTGATCAATTAATGATAATTGAACCCAGCCGCACCATGAGTGCTGATGTGTTTTGTCGTATCTATAATAGTGATGGCAGCATTGCCGAGCAATGTGGCAATGGTTTGCGCTGTGTGGCACGTTTTATACATGCGCAACAAAACACAAAGCAACTATCTATTGAAACGCTTGCAGGCATTTTTCCCATTCTCATTCAAGATGACCATAACATTGCAGTCACCATGAATGTATCCCAGATCAATTATCAACACTTGTCATTAACTCTGCCCAAATATGATGCGATTGACCTCATGACCTTATCACTTGGCAATCCGCATGCCATTACGCAAGTGGCCGATGTGACCTCATATCCAATTGCATCGATTGGTTCAATCATTGCCACTCACCCCGAGTTTCCTCATGGCACCAATGTTGGCTTCATGCAACTGGTTGACCCCCAGCATATTATTTTGCGCACTTATGAACGTGGTGTTGGACTGACGCTTGCGTGTGGCAGCAATGCCTGTGCTGCAGTGGTGGCCGGCATCATTAATAAGCAGCTGCATTCGCCTGTGACCGTCGAGTTTGAGCTAGGGAAGTTACACATCAGTTGGGACCAAAACGACACTATGATTATGCAGGGACCTGCAACGTTTGTGTATGACGGCGAATTTGTCATTTACATTTAAGTTGTGTGCTCGTCTTTTAACTCACATTGAGTTTACATATCAAAGACGGTATCGAAAAAATTATCATTAGTGAAATCATCATCTAGGTTAAGCGTATCAAAAAAATTATCATTATTTACTTGCTGTTGGTTGCCACCAAATAACGTCGACCTATTGTTTCCTAGCATCTCGATATTGGGCGGAGTAGGCGGTTTTTCTGCATTGTATTCTGTAGCAAAGAATCTGGGAGAAAACGAGGTTGCATATGGGCTTGGCATTACGGTATCAGAATCCCTATCTGTAAAACCCGTCTCTTCTGATTCGAATTGTGAAAACTTCTGTACATCTTCATCGTATTGGTGATTAGCTAGAAACGCATCAAAGCCAAAAGGGTCATCCGATTGTTGCATCGAAGTATCATCATTGTCAAAAGGCACGTGCCCTGGGATCGTTGTAATATGATAAGGCGATGTTGTTGTCTCAGCAGAAGTGGTTGTAGTGGTAGCTGTAGTCGTCAGCGTATTATTTTGCATAGTGGAATTGATCGCAATATCATTCTGTAATTTGCTAAATTGATCAGTTTCTTTTTCTTTGTTTATTTCTGATTGACTTGATTGTGTGAATGCTTGAGTGTCTAGCTGAATTTCCATTGTTGGATGGGAATCAGTTACTGCAGATTCATTCATTTCTGTTCGTTGTCTTTTGTTGCTATTTGACTGTGTGTTGCTATTTGACTGTGAGTCAGATTGTCTTATTCGTTTTTTTGATGCGACATTTGACGTAGTTACATTCATACTTGAAGGTGCATTGTTGTGCATCATGCTTTGTCGTAGTTGCTCATGCGATAATATATTCGTCGTTTTATTCGTAGTGGCAGGTTGATGATAATCATATTCGATTGTTTGATATGTTGATGATGTTTGCTGGGTAGGCTGAGGAATATAGTCTTGTTGTAATGTATATTCTCGATGCAATTGTGTATGTGGAATTGATGAAGAGGGGAGAGGCGTTGCTATAACTTCCACGGGCGATGGAAATGTGGGACCAGAGTAACGCTTGATTGCTTCTTTTAGCTCAGGAAATGCTGCTTCAAGTTGAGCTTTTAATGCTTGACATTCTTTCAACACACGATATCTAATGTTGCCAAAAAATTTAATCTGATGAGTGAAAGTTGATTTCCTATATCCAATTTTTTCGGCCGCTTTTATAAGGTTGAGTGAAGTATTGATTGCGGTGTAAAAATAAATGAAAAGATTGAATATATCTGGATCATGTGTTTTAAAATTATTTATATAATTGATATAGTTTTTCAGTTCATCATCTTTTATCTGACTCTTATCTTTAATAATATCGCTCTTATTCCCTTTTAAAGCTAGCAGACGTTTTACTGTGTCAGGAGCGCGCTCTTTCACGGTCAGAATAAAATTGTCATCTATGACCACTAACTGATCAGCTACTACGTTCATCGTTGAAGATTCATTGTTGTGCATCATACTCTGTATTGCTTTTTTTAACCCAGGAAATGCTGCTTCAAGTTGAGCTTTTAATGCTTGACAGTTTTTCAACATATCGTATGTAATGTTGGCAAAAGATTTAATATGGCCAGTGAAAGTTGATTTTTTATATCCAGCTTTTTCGGCTGCTTCTGTTTGGTTGAGTGAAGTATTGATTGTGGTGTAAAAATAAATGAAAAGATTAAATATATCAGGATCATTTGTTTTAAAATTATTGATATAATTGATATAATTTTTCAGTTCATCATCTTTTATCTGACTCAAATTTTTAATAATATCGCTCTTATCCCCTTTTAAAGCTCGCAGACGTTGTAATGTGTCAGGAGCGCGTTCTTTCACAGTCAGAATAAAATTGTCATCTATGACCACTAACTGATCAGCTACTGCGTTCATCGTTGAAGATACATTGTTGTGCATCATACTCTGTTGTAATTGCTCAAGTGATAATATACTCGTCGTTGTATTCGTAGCTGAAGGTTGATGATAATCATATCCGATTGTTTGATATGTTGATGATGTTTGCTGGATAGGTTGAGGAATATATCCTTGTTGTAATGCATGATGTTGTTGTAGTTGTATCTGTTGTGGTAATAGCAATTGTTGTTGTGGCAGTTGCTGTTGATATGGAAAATAAGGTTGAGGTGGTGTGATGTAACTTGCAGGCTGAGGTTGTGCATAATAGGTTGCAGCTGGAAAGTGATTATATCCATATCCTGTTGTTGATGTGGATGAACCAGTACCATAAGGTTGCTGATTTTGATTATTACTACGTTGCATAACATAATCTCGTTTTGTTCAATTTTTAGATAAGAAATTATACTTTAGAATACTAATCGAATTATTAACAATTTCTTAACTTTATTCAGCTTGCGAATTGTCAGGTGTCGAGCTTACATGTCAAAAGGGAAATCATCTAGGTTAAGCGTATCGAAAAAATTATCATTATTTTCTTGCTGTTGGTTGCCACCAAATAACGTCGACCTATTGTTTCCTAGCATCTCGATATTGGGCGGAGTAGGCGGTTTTTCTGCATTGTATTCTGTAGCAAAGAATCTGGGAGAAAACGAGGTTGCATATGAGCTTGGCATTACGGTATCAGAATTCATATCTGTAAAACCCGTCTCTTCTGATTCGAATTGTGAAAACTTCTGTATATCTTCATCGTATTGGTGATTAGCTAGAAACGCATCAAAGCCAAAAGGGTCATCCGATTGTTGCGTCAGAGTATCATCATTGTCAAAAGGCACGTGCCCTGAGAGCGTTGTAATATGATACGGCGATGTTGTTGTCTCAGCAGAAGTGGTTGTAGTGGTAGTTGTAGTCATCAGCGT
>Ga0207073_1083_pt1 | contig 20565 bp, 26 predicted proteins | sample Alteio_BWMinHeat_65_FD_153575 | JGI IMG/M metagenome (GOLD analysis project Ga0207073, IMG submission 153575) | Enriched cells from forest soil in Barre Woods Harvard Forest LTER site, Petersham, Massachusetts, United States -... | ecosystem: Environmental > Terrestrial > Soil > Temperate forest >...
TGTTAAGATCCATTGGAATGTCTAGCATATAGTATGCTGATGCACTGTAAAGGTCAACATTTGGGAAAATATCTGAACTCTTGATCTTTTTCATCTCTTCTTCTGTAACCTCTTCGACTCTTTTTGTTATGGCATACCATGGCTGTCCTGTTTTTTCAGCAAGTTTTCTTGAAAGCTCTCGGAGTACTTCGGCTCTTGGATCAAATGTTTTGTACACTGCGTGACCCATGCCCATTATCTTTTGGCTTTTTGCAAGCTTGTCTTTTATCCACTGTTCAACTTTTTCCACAGAGCCAATTTCCAAAAGCATCTTCATTACCTGAAAGTTTGCACCTCCATGTAGCTCACCACTTAATGCACCAACTGCTGCGCTTACTGCTGCATACATGTTGGCACGTGTTGATGCTACCTCTCTTGCCGCAAATGTTGATGCATTGAAACTATGTTCTGCATGCAATATTAGACAAATATCGAAAATTCTTGAAAGCTCTGTATCTGGTTCTTTTCCTGTGAGCATGTATAGGAAATTACCTGCATGATTTAGCTTCTTTGATGGCTGGATTATCTCTTTATCATTTCTAATCCTGTCCCAGCATGCCACAATGATTGGAATCTTTGAAATCAGATCAATTGCTCTGTTATAGTTAGTTTCTCTGTCATCTGTTTTTTGAGTATCATATACTGCCATCATTGATACTGTAGACTGTAATACGTCCATTGGGTTTGCAGTCTTGGGAATGTTTCTTAGGGTCTTCTCTAAACCCTCTGGAATTTCACGAGTTGCAACAAGTTTGTCTGAAAAGGCAGAAAGAACATCCTGTGTAGGCAAGTCCTCGTTGAGCAAAAGACATGCAGTCTCCTCAAAGGTTGATTTTTTTACAAGGTCTAGTATGTCATACCCTCTGTAAATCAGCTTGCCGTTGATGCCATCTATTGCAGAAATCTTGGTATCTGCTACCTCAATGTTTCGAAGGCCAATATTCTTTGTCTGCACGGGTTACAATGGGAAAAATACGTATTAAATTATTACTAATCTAGTAAATAAAAAATTAAGCAGTTGGTCTAATCTAACAACTTTGGTAATTATAGCAAAATTTGACATGAATTGGTAGAAATGAGCCAATGGGATGACGAATTTGTCCGTATGGTGGACAATTTTGTGGTAGAGACCAAAGACCCTAGAGTCTTACAAGAGATTTCTGATCTTGATAGAGAATCTCAGTTACTTGGAATCTCATTTTATGACATGTATTGTGTAGTACTGCAGGATGTCAAGGGACACCAAACACTGGTTGCAGAATTTAAAACATACATGAGCCTCAAGAAAGCAAAGCCTGTTTTTTAGTTTAAATGAGGGGTTTTTATCTCGTGAATAATCCATGGCACGAACTAGAGTTGTCTGTGTTTCTCACAAAGAAGACGCTGATGGGGTAAGCTCTGCATCATTAATTCGAAAAGCGTTTGGTGGGGAAACAAAGCTAGTAGATTATCCTGGGTTGATGAATGAACTTGAGGCACTAAAAAATGATGAAAAACTAAAAACACTATTCATCTGTGACCTTGGACTGAGCAAATCAAATCAGGACCAGTTTGTAGAATTACTAAAGGCATTAAGAAAAAACAAAGTTTCCATTACATACATTGACCATCACGATATTGAAGATGCAATAAAAAAGAAGATTAAAGCTTTGAAGGTAAAACTGATTCATACAGTAAACGAATGTACCACCGTACAAGTGTACAATGCATTCAAGACAAAACTGTCTGATTATGGTTCCTTCTTGGCAGCCTGTGCCGCAGTAACTGATTACATGGAAGACAGACCAATTGGAGCCGCACAACTACAACGATTTGACAGACAGTTTGTGCTATTGGAGGCCACTGTTCTTACATTTACAATTACCAGTCATCAAAAAGATCCTGAATTCTTATTGTATCTAGTAGATGAGCTAAGTGACTCCAAGTACCCACACCAGATAAACAACACATTTGAATTTGCAAGAATCCAGGCAGAAAGAATCTCTGGAGTCATACAAAAAGTCAAAGACAATATGAAGAAAATGAAAAATCTTTCCTACATGGAAGTGACAGACTCTGGTGCAAGCATGGCAGTAAACTTTGTCTTGGGATTATCAGGAAAAGAAGTTGGAGTATCATACAAGTTACGAGAAGAGCAAGGAATCTATGCAGTCTCAGTCCGAGGTGCAAAATCATGCAAGGTGCATCTTGGCAGAATCGTAAACCAGTTGGCAACAGAGCTTGGCGGCTCTGGTGGAGGACATGACAAGGCATGTGGTGCAGTTATTCCAAAAGAAAAGATTGGCTTGTTCTTGAAAAAGTTTAATTCAAAACTCAAATAGTCTCTGCAATCAAATCGATTTCAACTGCAGAATTTAACGGCAGACTTGCGACTCCTAGTGCAATTCTTGTATGTTTTCCCTTTTCACCAAATATTTCAAAAAGAAGATCTGATGCGGCATTGATTATCTTTGGATGTTCATAAAACTCTGGAGAACTATTGACAAATCCTGAAACTCTCACAATATTTGATATTTTATCTAGTGTCCCAAGCTCTAGTTTTAGCTGGGCCAAGACATTTGTGATACACAGCTTGGCTGCCTTTTGAGCATCTTCGACAGAAATGCTTGTTGGCACCTGACCCTTGAATTGAACTTGTCCATCTTTTACTGGAATCTGTCCTGATACAAAGACCAAGTTTCCTGTTCTTACAACTGGAATGTACGAACCTGCAGGCTTGGGTGGTGTTGGAAGCGTTATGCCAAGTGATTTTAGTTTTTCCTCAATCATGATACGTTCTACTGCTTGCCTTGATTTTAATATTCATATATCATACAGGATAAACTCAACTTGATGGACAAGACCAAATCTCATGGTCACGAGCTCAAAAAAGAACTTGATGCACTAATATCAAGAATAAGCGCATTGGAGGCAGCATCAACTGATCGTGAAAAAAAGTCTTTGATGGGTGTACTAAAGGTACTTGCAGAAAACCAAAAACACTTTGTTGATGAGTTTGAACATCTCAAAAAAGCACTAGATCTGATGATGGTGCAGATCTTCAAAATGGATCAAGCCAAAAAGTAACCTAGTCTTGGATGTTCCATGTTATCACAATAAAAGATTAAATTCAGCCCCCAATTGTTGGGAAACAAATGTCACATTCTGCAGAGCCATCAGACAGCCCTAAACCTGTTGTAAAAGACAAGAATCCTCATAATTATAGAAAAGTTGGCTATTCACTTATTGTAATTTCGGTATCTCTAGTTCTCATAGGTTTGCTTATTTTATTCATAGGTGACAATTATCATTTCTCAGGTGATATCATGGCAAAACAAGAAGTTGATTCCATGACTCCAAAGGCTGGTTATGATATTGTTGTATTTGATTACACTCAACCAATTGGTGCTAAACTACAACTCTTGGGTCATGCAAGTACATTAGATGAAGCAAAACAACTACGAGCCCAACACACTCCAGATTATAATGGTCTGAAAGGCCAAGTCCTAATCTTTGATACCTCAATTGCAAATAATACACAATCAGTTTCTTTGGCCGAAGTCTATGCAATGACTCCAACATCTGGATACAATGTAGTGTCTTTTAATACTGTAATGCCTGTTGGTGCAAGACTTTCACCACAAACACTTGATGCAGTACTTGGTGCTGCAGTAAATGACTCTGCAAGATACAGTTCTGCAAATGTTGACAAGCAAATCCAGATACTCACTTTTACTTCATCATTTGAGGATAACCTACAACAGATACTTGGTTCAAAATATGATCCTATGATGGCAACTAAAAACATCAACCAGATCAAATTAACTCCTGCAAAACTGATACCTCCGCCACCAGCTCCTGTAGTACCAGCTAATGTTACTACTGTAAAACCACTGCCACAAAATGTAACAAGTGCTACAACTCTAGTTAATTCTACTATATCCACAAATGCTACTGAAAAACTAACTATCAATACCAGTATGAATAAGACAAATTCAACTAATGCAAAATCAGGTGTACCAACTAACAGCAATGCTGATCATGTTGCAATTGCTGACCATGCATCAGTGTCTTCAAACCACACTTCTGTTAATGGTAGCAAAACCATATCTCTATCAGAAAATGTTACAGTTACCTCTTCGCCAAAATAAAACCTAGACTAGCTCATCATCAATTTCTTCAATAGGCTCTAAAAATTGTGAACACGTACAAGTCCTTACAAGACACTTGCCGAATTTTACAAGAGATTTACTTTCTTCAGATGGTATATGTGCATCACTTGTATGATGGCATCTCTTACAATTCATAACTGAACCATTTTCTAGTTTTATTTAACTCTAGTTTCCTACTTGGACTATGCCTTTTGTGATGAGCCACTGTATGCTTTGCACAAACTCATTGTCTGTAGTTTGACCGTCTGCCCACATTGAGGTACTGTGTTTTAGCCATGTGGGAATTGTCTGAGATGAACTGCTTCCAGATGTCTCATGTGGAATCTGCATTATTCCGTTTGATATCAAATACTGGATTGCATTAGTGAATTCTGAATCCTGCACATCTCCTTGGGACCACATCTTTGCAGTGGTTTTAACCCATTTTGGTATTGATATGTTGCTTTTCATATTTTTCATCGCGTCAGAATCTGAGCTTATCATATTAGTACTAGTCAACTTGTCTGCAAAGTCTACAATCTCTGGATTTCCACCAATTGTTACAATTGATGAAGAATGTTCCTCTAACAAAATTCCTGTTTCAATATCGTATACAATTTTTGATGTACTATTTTCACTAGAGTGGAATGCAACTAGGGCAGTTCTTTTGAATCCGTCAAAGTCTGTTACAAGTTGTGTGACTGAAGGATCTGACTTGGTGTAATTGATTGGTGATGCCAAGACTTCGAGAAACGGTCTTACTACACTGACATCTTGTGGACTGTGTGCAAAACCTGTTTTTAGGTTTAGAATCATGGTGGTGTTTTGAACTCCACTCTTGTCGTCTTGGCTTTGTACTAGATTGATGTTATTTACATCAACCATGTTTCCAAAACTATACGTCTGAGAACTATTAATGTCTCTTAATGAAATGCTGTACTTTAGCATGTCCCCAGGATGTGCACATATAGTATTTGGCTGACATGTGTTTGCCTGCTGGGAAAATGCCTGTCCTGTATGCAAAGCAATACCGAATATGGAGATTGTAACAACAAGAAAAATGGCTTTAAATTTCATTACTTGAATTTTACATAAAATCAAGTAAGATTATTGTTTCTGTTAAAGAGATCAATACAAATACTGTAATTTTCTTGTTATGGTGTATTGCCAAATAATCTGATTAAAGAATCAAGTCCATATCTTTTGCAGCATGCCGAAAATCCTGTCCAGTGGTATGCATGGGGTGAAGAGGCACTGGCCAAGGCAAAGCAGGAAAACAAGCCAATCTTTCTCAGTGTTGGGTACAGTGCATGTCACTGGTGCCATGTTATGGCTCATGAATCATTTGAAAACGAAGAGATTGCTAAAGCAATGAATGATAATTTTGTTAATATCAAAGTGGATAGAGAAGAGCGACCAGATATTGATGATATCTATCAAAAGGTGTGTCAGCTAAATACTGGTAGTGGTGGATGGCCTCTTAGTGTATTTTTGACACCTGACCAAAGACCATTCTATGTTGGAACATATTTTCCACCGCTTGACAACTATGGTAGACCTGGGTTTGGAAGTCTGGTGTTGCAGCTTGCACAAGCCTGGAAAGAAAAACCTGGAAATGTAGAACAAGCAGCTGAAAATTTTGTCAATACGTTACAGAAAACAGAATCTATTGCACATGATTCAAAGCTAGAAAGATCAATACTTGATGAAGCAGCAGTAAACTTGTTATCAATTGCAGATATGACAAATGGAGGATTTGGACAAGCTCCCAAGTTTCCAAATGCATCAAATCTTTCATTTATGTTACGATACTCCAAATTGTCTGGAATTGCAAAATTCCAAGACTTTGTCTTCAAGACATTATCTAAAATGGCAAACGGGGGACTGTATGATCAACTCGGCGGTGGATTTCACAGATATTCTACTGATTCAAGATGGCTTGTACCGCATTTTGAAAAGATGTTGTATGATAATGCGTTGTTGCCTCCTGTTTATGCCGAAGCATACCAAATTTCAAAAGACCCACGATATCTTGAGGTCATAAAAGATACACTACAATATGTCTTGGGGCAAATGACATCCTCTGAAGGTGGATTTTATTCTGCAGAAGATGCAGATTCTGAAGGCGAAGAAGGAAAATTCTATGTATGGAAGAAAAAAGAAATCCAAGAAATCCTGGGAAAAGACTCTGACATATTTTGTTTGTACTATGATGTAACAGACGGTGGCAACTTTGAGGGGCATACAATACTGTACAACAGCATGAATTTATCCTCGATTGCCTTTCACTTTGGCAAGCCAGAATCTGAAATTATCTCAATATTGAAGCAGTCACGAGAAAAACTCTATGCAGTGAGGGCAAAACGAGTGCGTCCTGGTCGAGATGACAAGATAATGACAAGCTGGAATTCACTCATGATCACCTCATTTGTAAAAGGTTACCGTGTATCTGGAGATGAAGACTTTCTACATGCTGCTAAAAATGGTATAAAATTCATCGAAGAGAAACTGACAAAAAATGGAGAACTGCTTCATACATACAAAGATGGCCAGTCAAAGCTCAAGGCATATCTTGATGATTATGCATATTTTGTAAATGCACTACTTGATTGCTTTGAAGTTGCACCTTCAAAAAAATACCTTGACCTTGCTACATATTATGCAAATTACCTGCTTAACCATTTCTGGGATGAAGACCACAAGAACTTTTTCTTTACTGCTGATAACCATGAGAAACTAATCATCAGGACAAAGAACATCTATGACTTGTCGTTACCCTCTGGAAACTCTGTTGCAGCCGGAGTTATGCTAAGACTGTATCATCTAACACAAGAAAAAAAATATCTTGATGTGTCAATCAAAGTGATGGAGTCTCTTGCAGTGATGGCTGCAGAAAATCCATTTGGATTTGGTCAGTTGCTAAATTCTGTATATGCATACTTGCAAAAGCCAGTAGAGATTACTGTACTGAATACAATAAACTCTGATGTGAAAAATTATCTCTTGAAAAAATTCATACCAGAAGCAATCCTTGTCATGATTTCAAAAAAAGAAGATCTTGAAGATCTTCAAGGCTTGCAGTTTTTTGCAGGAAAAGAATACGATGACACTAAAACCCGGGTCTATGTTTGCAGAGACTTTACATGTTCTTTGCCTCTTGAGACTGTACCTGATATTGAAAAACTCGTCTAGATCTTTTTTATGTTGATTTCTAGTCTCTGACCTACTGCTGGGCTACCCATTCTCTCATATCTTCGCTTTGGCATTGTAATTACAATTGATGTCTGGGCATAGCTCTTGATTGCAATTGTAGGCTGGGCCTGAAGTATTGCCTCGATGAATGGTGCAATCTGGTCTCTGAGTTCTGGATCTAGTTTTTGGTTTATTGCATCAAGCATTAGCTGTTTTTGTGAGACTGGCTCTGTTTGGACATCTTCAACAAGTGTCAACTGGACTGTCTGACCATTGTCAACTAGCTGTTGGATTTGATACTGGACTAGCTCTGACATCAAGGTACCGTTGAAAATGTTTCAATTTAACTTTTCACAAATTGTATCATGTTTTTGTGTCTGGGATTTTCTATTATTGGACTGAAATCATCTTGTTGTCTGACAAGTATTGTAGTCCCTTGACAAACTCTTGGTCTGAGATTTGTCCTGATGCCCACAGCCCCGCATTGTTTTTGACCCAGTTTGGAATGTGGTTTGAGTGACTAGAATCTGGCTGGTTTTGCACAATTATTTTATTGCTGATAAAATACTGTAATCCTTTGGCAAACTCGTCATCAGATATTGAATTACTTGCCCATTGCTTGGCGTTGTCCTTTATCCATGGTGGAATAACTATGTCTGTCTTCTTGCTTGTATCTTGGACCTCACTTGGAGTTCCTACTGTAAAACTTGTAAAATCAAAATCTCCTGTAATTGGATTTATCAATTCTGCCAAATATTTTTCATTGTTTTGATACTTGCCATCTAAAAATATTGTAGAGTTTGTTTTGGAGACGCCAATATTTTCCATCATTGTATTGTTAGAATCAATTACAATAATTTCTGCAAATGAGTTTTGAGAAAATGTATTTGTGTTAAGGTTTAACATTATTTTTTCGCCTGGTTGGTATGATTGTCTACTTGTACTCAACTCATAGACTCGCTGGTATCCTGATGTTTGCTTTGCTTGATTGTCAAACCCGCTGTTTCCGTATATTGATTTGATTTGTGTCAAGTCAAGTGATGTGATATCATAATGCTTTACACCAAGAACCGTAACTGTATCTATCATAATTGACGGCATGTCTTCTAATCCATTGATTATATTGTGTAGCCTGTCATATGGCACGATATAGTGCCCTAGTCCAAACGAATGGCCCATTTCATGCCTGATTGTGGAATCAAGCTGTGTGCTTGTAGCAATTAATCCTGTATAGTATGGCTTGTCAATGTAAGCATAGTAGCCTTGACCGTTTTCAATCCACTCTGTCTTGACCCAATTTGGCTGGATGTCTAGATAGTAAATCTCGATATTGGTCTTACCTGTCTCAAAATTTGGAATTGTCACACCTGTTGCAATAAACCCATTTGGATTTTCTTGGGGTTGTGGCAAGTAGTGTATTGTAATGTCACATTTTGAATAGTCAAATCCATTTTGTTGTCCCAGAGGAACTTTGACTAGAGTAATATTCCAGACAGGATGTCTTCCAAGACCTTCGTTTAGTTTTGTCTTCCAGTCAATTACCGCATATTCTGTTTCATCAAGTAGCTGTTTTCCAACTGTAGGAAATTTTGTATTTGCTTGTGGTTCAATGGCACAAATTGTTGGGCCATGCTGAACTCTGATTGGCATTAAAAGAAATTGGCCTGTTGCAAAGACTGGAGATGCACCAAAAACAAGGCTGAAAACTAGAGCAATTGTAATGACACTTGAAATTATTTTTTTCATGTAATGGACTAGACCTTGGCATCAAGTATGCTGCGTTTTATCTGGGCTGCCCTGATTTTGATCATCTGTGCAAATTCTTGAGTATCTTCTAGCAGTGGAGTTTGTTTCTGGTTCTGGTATGCCTGGAGAAAAGCAGAATAGATGCAGCCTGTTATGATTCCAAACGCATTTGCATTGACATCTTCTACCTCGTCAGAGTATGTCTTTGCCATCTGCTTGTAGGATCCTGCTTCGCTGATGTAATAGTCAATTAGATTGTCGATGAATTTTCTTGTTGTCTGTGGAATCACAAACTAGATTTTCCTTGCATTGTTTATAATGTTTGATTTTCGGTCAAGGATCTGTTCTAAGTAGACAAGTTGCAAACTAAATTTGACCACATGTATTTTTGAAGAATTGGTTCAAAGAGTCCGTATCATGCCAATCGAAGTTAATCGAGTAAACAAGGAATGTCCCAAGTGCAAAAATCCTACCATATTTAACACTGGAAAAGAGTATTTCTGTGGCAAGTGTCTTAGTACACTCAAAATAAATCAGGTAGCAGAGAAAGTCACTGCATAGTACGATGTGGACCATAGACCAAGAAGACGCTTATTTTAAGATCTACGATTCTCGCAAGACTCTTGCAGGCTATTTTGCACCAGAATATGGCGATATTCAACCAGAAGACAAGGCAGAACAAGTAATACAAGAGATGCTAAAAAACCACGATCCTGTAAAAGGCGGATATCTGATGCTGCCCCTTGTCAAGTTTAATATTTTTGAAGATGGAAAAGAAATGAATCTGGCTTATCTTGAGCAGCAATTACAAGAAGTCTACACTAGAGTAATGGCCTGGAAAAACTTGGTGACAGAAAAAGAAATTGAACATCATAAAATTTTGATATCTCACACTGATCATGATATGCTAAGCATAACACTTGGAATAATTTTTCCATCGCCTGTTCCACTTGAGAAAAAAGAGATACTTGGCAACTTGAGTGGCATTTTAGATTTTGCCAATCAAAAAGGCTTACTGTGAGCCGCCGGTTTTTGCACTTTCGTATGACTGGAGTGCGTTCATTTCATACTGGAATGATTGTTGTAACTGCTGGTCTGACTTTGCTCTAGTTGCATTATCTCCTGTTGTAATCCAGTCTCTTAGAGTTTGGTCACTTTGAATCTGTGTCTCAGTAGATAACTCAAACAATTGCAAAGATGGTTTGAATAATTCTGGAGCCTTTAGGTCTTGATATCTTGGAAGTATGTTTTTGACTGCAAGTATGTGATCATCTGTAATCTTTAACATCTGGTCTTTTGAAATCTGACCCTTCTGATATTCTGTGAGATTCTGGTCAAAGCTCTGGGTTTCATTTTTTAGGTCTGACTGGATTTGTGCCAATTGGTCTCCAAATCTTTGGCCCGAAAGAGTTGTCTGGTCAAGGTAATAATTGACAAGTATTACAATGGCTACTATTGCCACACCTGCGCCTATTGCTATTGGCATGAGTGGGATTTTGCTTGGAGCCTTTTTTCGTCTCACGATAAAGCCAGAGTGTAATCTGAAATAAATCTATTTGAAAACTAATTGTCTATTGATTATCATTGAACTGATGTACTTTTTTGAACAGATTCTTTTTTTGTGATTATAAAACTTGAAATTCCAATTATGACAATTGCCGCAATCTCAAACACCATCCAGTCTATTCTTGGAAATTGGATTATCTTATCCATAAATGGTGTCAAAATTGGAAATCCATACGAGCCATCAAAAATGTCATATGATATGTGGGTCAGAACACTTGTCCCAACTATGGTTCCCAAACGATAATCTTTCTTGGAAAATACCACCATCAAGACAATTATTGCAATTATGGCAAATGTTATCGAGTGACCCATGCGGGGTATTCCCTCTGTATGTAACAGGCCAACTAGATGATCAGCGTCTATCAAAACTGCAAGCAATCCTCCCAGCAGTATGTATCTGACCCTGAGCGTCACTAGAGCAGCAATTGCACCCCAAATGAAATGTCCTCCAATTTCTTTTATGCTCAAACTGCCATGCTCAATTGGATTTACCATGACTATTTTATCTGGAAGAACTGTACCCACAAGTGAAAAGCCTGCAGACAGCGAACAGTATACGACTGCTATTCCAATTACAAAATAGATGTCCTTTCTTTCTAACTTCAATTGTTTGTAAATAGGAAACACCTGTCTAATTATGCGTTTAAAATCAATTACAAATACGATAGAATGAAAAATTAGCCTATTTTACTAGTCTATGTATTTTCCTTCTGGATCTGCTTTTAGCTCTATTATCATTATGCTACCGCTGATGTAGGAATCGTTTCTTGTAGTTCTTACCTTGCCGACTTCAATGTGGTATGGATACACATCAACTACTATGGTTCCAACCTTGACATCTGATGGAGCATCTGTAATTTGGATATCTTCTTTTTTTACTCCATAGTCGACTAGTTTCTTGATACAATGATCAAGCAAAGGCTGTGGCAAACCGTGGTTTATTGCCCAAACTGTACCTTCGTATTCGATTTTATCCAACTAGATAACCCTCTGTGTACTAGTATAATTATCATACTCTAAGTGGATTATATTGCAAAACTGTAATCCTGACTGGTAAAAGATCTGCTTATCCATGACGGTAATTTTTAAAACTAATCTAATGCCTGTTATGTTGTGCCACTCAAGGTAATTTTTCTGCCAGGCCTTGGTTGCTCTAAACTGTATGTTAATGGAAATTACTTGGTACCCACAATCGAAGGGGGAATCATGAACCTAAAGCTTGACTCTGTCGGCAATGATATGGCAGGAAATCTAGTAGAGGCCAAGAGTATTCTGCTCAATATTTCTGATAAAATTCCAGTCTATGGACCTCTGGTTAATTTCTTTGAAAAGCGTGGATTTGCATTCCACAATGCTAATGACTCTATTAAAAATGGAAACACATTGTATGCTTTTCCATATGATTTTAGAAAAGATATTGGCATTGCATCTAATGCCCTTGAACGATTTGTAATTACAATCAAGGAAGAATCAAAGACCAATGATGTTATAATAATATCACACAGCATGGGAAACCTTGTTGCCCTTGACTGTATCCTAAAACCCTCAAGCCATGGCTTGGTATCAAAACTTGTCTGCATTGCACCCCCATTTGATGGCGTACCACAAGTGTATGCATCCCTGAACTATGGCACAGAATTTCCACTGCCAAAGACTAGTCCAATAGGTCTTGACCCAAAAGAATTTCAGGCGCTTGTTGTAAATTGGCAGGGTTTGTACCAATTATTCCCATTTAATTTCTATGATGACGCAAGCAGAGGGTTCTACTCTAAACAAAACAAGACACTCTCTTTGAGGGAAACTTATGAAAAATCAGAATCACTAAACCAAGCCATGGTATCTCGAGCCAAATCATGGAAGGAAGACTTGATACACAAATGGGAAGAATCTGATTTTAAAGACATTCATTTGATATCAGGTGAGATTCCAGAAAACAAAACAATCTGTCACATAAATGAAAACATCTCATCTGGCACCACAAATGTAAGTTATGGTACATGTATCGGTGATGGAACAATCCCAAAATCAAGTTGTGAAAAAATATCTCACGACTCTAACTTGCGACCAATTATTCACAAGTATTCCTATAAGGGGATTGATGCTGAACACAATGCCCTGACTAGAAACACGCAGATACTGGAGAAAATATTTTCTATTATATCATAACTGACTGCATGTTAAGCGTGTTAATTGACTCGAATTTTAAATTGCAGACTCTATAATCTTCAATATACTCGCAGAACTTGTCAATGATCTGTTTTTCACATTTTTTCCCCAATTCGTCTTTTGCAGTCAAAATCAAAAGGTTCCAGTTTCCGGTAACTGTTGCAGTCATCAAACAATTTGGCAAGTCTTTGACAAAACTGCACACCTGGTCTGTAAGATTTTCTGTAGATTTTGTTGCCTTGAATTTAAGATACAGCGCCTCAAAGTCCTCTGCAACTGACTGGCGAAGAATTGTCTCATAGCCTTTGATTATCTGTTTTTTCTCCAACCTCTCAATTCTATATGCAACAGCTCTGTCCTGGATATCATGTCCTTCATTTCGAAGCTTGATGGCTATCTGGCGTGCAGGAATTCTTGCATTTTCCATGAGCAACTCTAGTATCCTTCTATCGATGTCATCAACTGCTGTCAAGAATGAGTCTGACATTTGATGATATCAAGCGCAAAAACACACTTGAATTTGTGCGGTAATAATTTGAACAAGCTAAGTTTAGCATGATTATATATTTTGAAATTGTCTGACTGGGAAAATATTTTATTGTGATTCTAAGGTTGTGGCCTTTAGAGTCATGGTACTCATCACTTGGGACAAGACACGTATCTTTTGTGATAGTATCTGATCAAACTCTTGGGAATTTTTTGCCTGGATCTCTGCTATTACATCATATGCACCAAATGTGACATGGGCACTTTTTACCTGTGGTATTGTCTTGAGCTCTTCAATGATGTAATCTTCTGCACCTAGTTCGCAGTTGATTAGGATAAACCCCTTTTCCACTCCATTTTAATCCAATTTACGTTACTTAACTTTTTGGCTTTTTTCCAACATTGGTTTCTACTTTGTCAAACTCTGAATCCTTGGGTCATAACATATTGGAAAATATGGCTTGAGGGTACCATTGCAGGATTCATTGATTGTATTCTGCGAGTCAAGGCACTCTGTATGGTTCAAGATTTTGCTAGAACATTTATCCAAAACAGTCTGCAGCTTGCTGTTTAGCTGTTCTATCTTTGATATTATGACAGAATTTAGGCCCATGTTTGCTATCTGTTGCAGTCTATCGTCATTGCAAGCAGGGGTGGTACCGGTGTGACACAGGCTCATTACCTGTCTTGCAGTGGTGGCACATGTTGTAATAGAATCATTTCCGCTTGCCTTGGAGCATGTGTCAATAAATGACAAGACTTGGTCTTGAAAATAATCTGGATTTGATGTAGTATAGTTGATGTCTTTTGAGATTATCATGTCAATTCGCGGGTCTTGGCAGGCCTGAATTGAGCCTAATTTTTCCATGGAACACTCTTGTTTTAGTTCCATCATTGTTGGCTGACATAATGAAATGTCTGACTGGATGCACAGGTTGACCAGATGAGCAATCGAACTGTTCAATTCAGTTGATACTTCGGCCATTTGGTTTTGTGCAGAAATTATTTTAAAATCTACCGTATCCAAAAATTGGTCAATTCTTGGGTCTTTGCAAATTTGCATACTTGAATAATCTGGTTTTTTGCATTGCTCTTTTAGCTGAGAAATTGATGCCTTGCAACTAGTCAAACTGTCTAGTGTCTGAAACTGCATACAGTCGCTTACAAGGTTCAAATTTTGTACATTGGACTGGGAAGATAATTTTACAGATTCAGGTTTCTGGTTTTGTCCCGTCATATAGTAAAATCCTATGTCTCCTATGACTGCGATTGCAAAAACTGCTACCGCGATTGCTATCAAGTATGTTATCTTGCGCATGTATCCTAATTGCAATCATTCGGTATATTGCAATTTACTTTTCAACTACCATGTCAAATCTATAGGAATAAAACTCGGAACAAGTAGGGATAAGACCTGACAGTTTCCACAAGCGCCGGTACAAAGGAATTTCCGTGCATTTCATGTCATACAAACTGCTGCAAAGAGTATACGATATTTGTAAACGCACATGATGTTTACAGGCTTGCAACAGGACTTGGATTGGCACCTGAGAGTTTTCTTGAGATTTATGGTGCCAAGGACTTTGATCTGGGAATCAAGGTAAAAGAAGGACTGGTGGATCTTGCCTTGAAACAAAAAGATGGGGCCTGTACGTTTCTTGTAGGGGCTGGCGATATCTTTCGATGTACCGTAAATGAATTCAAACCCGGAGTGTGCAAGTCATACCCATTTCAGATGAAAAATGGAACACTGGTCCAGATGGATAGTAAACTGTGTCCTGTTGACTGGGATACTAAAGAATTCGAGTCCATGATGGAAATTCACCTCAAAAAAGATGAGGCCGAATGGAAGTTCTATGACAATCTTGTCTTGGAATGGAACAAAAAACACTGGATAAAAAAACCACTGTCTGCTTTTCTGAAATTTGCCATGGATAAAGTGGAACATTCCTTAAAATGATAATTAAGCCAACGAAGGGATTTGGACCCTCGACCTTCTGATTACAAGTCAGATGCTCTAGCCAGGCTGAGCTACGTTGGCATTAGGTTATGGACTTGGGAAGGTGGTTTAAAATGTTATCACACTCAAGGGATTGATCGAATCACGTCTTGACTAAATGTCATTGTACACACCCAACGAAATTTATATCCTGATCTGATAGTTTTGGTATTGGCAGACACAGAAATAAAATGCGATATCTGTGGAAGTACATTTGAAAATATAGACAAGTTACACCAGCATAAAAAAGAATCACATCAAGCAAAGTTTTCAAAAGAAAGACCTCCAATTTCAAAATCATCTAGATACAAGGCAACTGCAATTGCAGCAGTCATTGCAGTTGTAATCATAATGATAGTGTATTACACCGATGACTCTTCAAATCCTACAGGGACAGTACAAGGAGTATTGTGCCAACCAGTGGAGGCTACAGATTTTCATATTCATGCTCACCTTGACTTGATTGTTGATTCAAAATCTGTGACAATTCCAGCAGGAGTTGGAATCAAGCCAAACGAATGTCTCTACTGGGTGCACACTCATGATACATCAGGTGTCATACATATCGAGTCTCCAAAGCAGGACACGTTTACACTTGGTCAGTTCATCGAGGTCTGGGATAACACACCTGGCATTTCATCAAAGTTTGAAGACATTACACATGGCGGAAATAACATCAAGGTATTTGTAAATGGAACCGAAGTACCAGGCAATTATTTTAATTTACCATTATCTGCACATGATGAAATTGTGCTAGTGGTAGGAGATGTACCACCATCAGTTCCGGCTTCTTATGAATTTGGCAGACTGTGAGTTGTACCATGGCACAAAAAATCAACACTTCTAAATTAAAATCTGACAGGGCACTTGTCAAAAGCAAAAAGCGATACTTTGTTGGAGATGCATGGCTAAATGATATTTCACTTAAACTAAAAATTAAAGGAGAAAAGGCATATCTTGCAAATTTCAATAACGGTGCAAGAACCAAGGTCCACTATCACCAGGGTGGACAAATTCTAGTTGTAACAAGAGGAAAAGGAATGCTTGTGATTTACAATAAAGCCAACATAAACAAAGATACCGTTAAGATACGAAAACTCTCCCAGACAAGTCTTGGGCAAGGCGATGTTGCCTTTATTCCAAAAAATACATTGCACTGGCATGGTGCGCTAAAGGGGACAAACTTTGCTCATATAGCACTGAACATATTTACAGAAAAATCTAAAGAAGCCCAGACCATCTGGTACGAGTCTGATTTTACATCATACGCCAAGAAAATAAAATAATTTTTTTACTGGTTAATTCCTGTTGCAACAAGTACAGTCCAAGGAAATACTATACTACCATCTTTCTCATATCTTGAGGCATTGTTTCTTGCATCATTTTTTATCTTCTCCATGACTGTTTCTCCATGGCCTTCTATCTTGGAGCGAATCGAATTTGCAGTAGAGCGCATATAGTCAGTCCAGTATTCATCAAAGGTTCCAGGCTTGTAGACAAAATCATATCTTGTAACTGTGATATCTGCAAATCCACCGCTTGCCAATTCTGATTTTAGAGACTCGGGATTGCCAAACCTGTGAACAGTGGGTGTTCCTTCTGGCCTAATGTCTGGAATGTACTCCAAGACAGGTTTCATTATCGTACTAAAGTATGGCACATCTTCTGCAAGCCCATGCACTGCAACAGCAATCGTTCCATTGTCTTTGAGAATGTTTCTAATTGATTGTAGTACTTTTACCGAATCTGGAAAAAACATCAACCCATACTGGCATGTAGCTTTGTCAAACTTGAAACTAAGCCCAATATTTTCAGCATCCATTTCAACAAAATTTGAATTCTGAAAAGAGATTGATTTTTTTGCAATGGAAAGCGCGGTCCTTGACAAATCAATTCCAACCAAGAGGCCTTGTGGTCCCAAAAACTGGGATATTTCCTTTGAAACAACTCCCGTGCCACATGCAACATCTAACACTTTATCGTCCGGTTTGATCTTTGCTAGTCTTACAATCTCTGCAGTTGACTTGAACGGACCAACTTGTTGGTCTGCCCAGTTGTAATGGTACTCATGCGCAACAGTGTTCCAGTTTGCTTTGGAGGTTATCTTGTACTGGGTCGGATCAAAAACAGGTTTCATTTTCCAATCTCTTTCTCAAAGCTTAAATTGATTATGAATGAACGCATTTTATGCCTTCCTTCAAAGTCAATGTAATAATTGAAAACAAACCAGAAATTGTAGACCCAGAAGGTGACACCATCTTAAACGACCTGATTCTAAAAGACAAGAAAACCAGCGTCAAAAAGGTGCGCTCTGCCAAAATGCTCAGGTTTGTAATTGATGCAAAAAACAAGGAATCTGCAGAAAAGGCAGTACTTGGCATATGCAATGAATTTAGAATATTCAATCCTCTTGTAAGTAAGGTATCAGTTGAGATGCTGACCTAGCCGCTTTTTATCACTTTTCTATTAAGTGCAGTAACATCATCTAGTGCACCCTCTATGAGCAGTTTGCTTCTCAAGTATTTTGCCAAATCAGTCTCTGTTATGATTCCAACCAAGTTGTTGTTGTCCAAAACTAACAGTCTTCGCACATTCTTGTTTAGCATCTTTTGAACAGCGTCCTCGATTTGTGTCATTGGCTCTACCCATCTAAAGTTGGCAGACATTATCTCAGACAAGGGAACTTCAACACTTTTTCTGTCAGTAGTTGACACTTTGCGGGCAAGATCTCTTTCTGTTACAAGTCCAATTGGCTTGCCATCTTGGACTACAACAAGTGAGCTTATTCCCTTTTCTGCAAAAAGTAACGCAACATCTTTTGCAGTCTTGTCGTGCTCTATTGTGATTACTGTTCTGACCATGATGTCACGAACTAGACCCATAGCTAATACCACCGAATATTAGAATAAAAACGATTCCACTCTTTGAACTAAAAACAATAGCTAGTTTTGTTTACAACATTTTTCACAAACTAGTTCTTGATCTTTTTTTCTAAACTTGATGTGAAAAATCAAATCACGCCAAATCTTTGTATGGATTTCTCTTGCGGCGTTCCATCTCGATCAAGAGTTTGGTCATGGCAAGTCCTGCGATAAATCCACCAACATGTGCTGCAAATGCTATTGAAAGCGATGCAACAGAGCCTATGAATACGTAAAGCACTTGGATTGCAAGCCAGTAATATCCACGGATATCTCCCATTGCTGCAGAAATTCCAAGAATGCCAGAGATTGCACCTGATGCTCCGATTAATACAGAATCTCCATTTCCAAGTAGAAATGACGCAATCACTCCGTGAAACAGAGCACCACCAAGTCCTGCAAGAAGGTATATTGCAATAAATTTTGGCTTGCCAATTGACCTTTCTGCAAACCCGCCCATGTATGCTAGTGCAAACAAGTTGAATGCAATGTGGGCAATGCCTGCATGGATAAACATCGAGGTAAACAGCCTCACGATACTGTCTCCTAGATAACCATCTTTGAACAGGCCGTTTGGAACAAACCCATACTGGGAGATTATTGTATTCTGAGTGTTACTTAGTATGCCATATGCGAAAACTAGGACGTTTACAACAACTAGAGCTGTAGTAACTGGTGGTGGAATTCCTAACTTTAGCATTCTCTCTGAGAATGAATCACTGTAATAAAACGATAGGGACAGAGTGCATCTGGTATGGCATGTAACATTTCTGATCGCTATACCAATAATGCGATCACCGTATCTTGATAAAATCAATCCAGTTCCAATTTAGTTTTTAAAAATTATTGCCGATTCAATTTAATATGTCTGAAAAGTAATGAAGGCTGTGAAGGTTGCAGTAATAGTCTTTCCTGGGAGCAATTGCGATCGTGACATGCACCATGTGCTAACTGACGTTTTTCATTTACAATCACAGCTTGTCTGGCATACTGATGCGTTGCCAAAAAATATCGATGCCATAGTTTTACCTGGTGGATTTTCTTATGGTGATAGGCTCAGAGCCGGAGTGATTGCAGCACACAGTCCTGTCATAAAAGACGTAAAAAAAATGGCTGAAAAGGGAATGCCGGTTCTTGGAGTATGCAACGGTTTTCAGATACTAGTGGAGTCAGGACTTTTACCTGGTGCATTGCTCAAAAATACATCTTTGAATTTTATGTGCAAATGGACTGAAATCATTGTTCAAAACAACAAGACTCCATTTACCAACAAGCTAAAACTTGGCCAGCGAATCCCAATTGCAATTGCAAACGGTGAAGGAAGATACTATGCAGACAAGAAAACCTTGGAATTGTTAAAGAAAAATAATCAGATTGTCTTTACTTATGGAGAAGAGGTAAACGGAGCATCACTTGGAATTGCTGGCATTTCAAACAAGAAAGGAAATGTCGTTGGCATGATGCCACATCCTGAAAGGTCTGCAGAGCAGATCATAAACCCAAATAATGCAAAACCCGCATCGCTAATTTTCGAGTCTTTACTAAGTACCCTGGGCGTAACAGCATGAGTCTTACTCCTCAGGAGTCAGAGTATCTTGAAGATAAAATCGGCAGAAAGCCAAATCCTTTAGAGTTACAAATTGTTGCAGCCGAGTGGTCAGAGCACTGCTCCTACAAGTCTTCCAAAAAACACCTCAGGATATTGCCAAAAGAAGGAAAGCGAGTGATATCTGGTCCGGGCTATGATTCTGGAGTTCTTGATGTGGGCGATGGCTATGTTGTAACAGTTCACATTGAAAGCCACAACCACCCCTCTGCAGTAGAACCGTATGGTGGTGCTGCAACTGGTGTCGGTGGTGTCATCCGAGATATTTTATCAGCAGGTACTAGGCCTATTGCAATCTTAGATGGACTACGATTTGGAAATATAGAAAAAGACAGTCATGCAATGTGGCTTTTCAAAAATGCAGTACGCGGAATTGCAGACTATGGTAACTGTCTTGGTATTCCAACCATTGGTGGAGAGATAGAGTTTGACAAGTGTTTTACAAATTATGCCCTAGTTGATGTTGCATCAATAGGATTTGGAAAAAAAGAGAATCTAATAAAAAATAAAGCAGAAAAGGGAGATTATGTTGTTCTAATTGGTGGCTCTACTGGACGCGACGGAATTGGCGGTTCACAATTTGCATCTGACAAGCTAGAGGCAGAAAATCGTTCTGCAGTGCAAATTCCTGATCCATTTATTGAAAAATTGGTAATCGAAGTAATACTAGAGGCACGAAACCAAAAGTGCATCAAGGCAATGAAGGATTTGGGA
>Ga0207073_1084_pt1 | contig 20177 bp, 17 predicted proteins | sample Alteio_BWMinHeat_65_FD_153575 | JGI IMG/M metagenome (GOLD analysis project Ga0207073, IMG submission 153575) | Enriched cells from forest soil in Barre Woods Harvard Forest LTER site, Petersham, Massachusetts, United States -... | ecosystem: Environmental > Terrestrial > Soil > Temperate forest >...
TTCCTGGTACTAACGCTCCGAGCGCAGAAGATACAGCAACATTTAACGATGTGGCGGGTGCTCCAGCCGTCATGACAATCGTTTTGACAGATAGCACAGGGAGCACAGCTTTAGACCTTTCAGCTTTATATCAGTTAAATTTCAACGCGCCAAATACGAGTTTTACCATCAACCAATTTACAGGCGCTCTTGGGACCATCACAATGGATGCACAAGAGGCTCCCGCCTCGATCTCCATTTCGGCTGGAACTCATACCCTCAATGCACCCGTGATTTTAGTAATAGACACAACCCTTCAGCTCACTTCTGGAACCTTGACCTTTGGCAGCGCCTCTGGCGTCACAGGTGCCTCTACGTTCACAATAAGTGGACCTTCTGGAACGTGGAATAACGAAGCAACCATTAGCCCTGCGACCCTTCTGATGGAGAGTGGGACAATCAACAACTTAGGAACCATGAGCCCGACAACTCTTAACATCGGTGCACATAGTTCTGATACCCTCACAGTGACAAACTACAGCAGCATCTCTCCCACAGGAGGTATCACAATCGATGGGACAGGAACGACGACGGTTGTTAACTTTGCCACCCTCACCTCAGGATCTTCCTTGACAATTGGAGGGACAGGATCACCCACTCTTTTCACAAGCAATAGACTCTCTTCCGGAACAACTCTCTCTATCGAAGGCGGAACTGTTGTGAACACATTAGGTGGTAGCACCTACTCAACAACCGGTTTCACCATTTCCGGCGGAGACATTACCAACTCACTTGGAGCAGCTCTTTACGCTTCCACAGGACAATCGTTCACAATAAGTGGAGGAACAATCTCCAACCAATCGCTAAGCGCCCTTGGCTCTCTATCCATCTCAGACCTTGCGAGCAATCTTATCATCACAGGCGGTAACTTAACAAATGACGGAGCCTTTGCTTTAGCAGAATCAGTCCACATTTCAGGTGGAACCATCAACAATACTTTAGGCGGCTACCTTTTTTCACAAAGCGGCAATATGACGATCTCCGGCGGCACGATCACCAATGAGAGCGGCAGCTTCCTCTACGCATCTGGTAGCAACCTCTCCATCTCAGGCGGAAGCGTCACAAACGCCCAAGGCGCCTTCCTCTCGGCTATAGATGGGAACATTACCCTTTCCGGAGGGAATCTGACAACATCGGGGAGTGTCACTGCAGTAAACTACACACAAAGCGGATCTAGCCAGCTTGAAATTGGAGTCTTGGATCTCTCTACCTTCGGAAGTGTGAGTGCAAGCGGCACTGCCTCCCTTGGAGGCACACTCGTCGTCGATGCCCTTCCAGGTTTTTCCCTTGCACCTGGAAATAAGATCAATATTCTCACAGCTTCAAACGGAGTCTCTTCGACCTTTGCGAATGTCTCCTTTCAAAACTTTCCAAGCTCCCTCATCGCCAGCATCGACTACTTAGCAGATGCTGTTGCGTTAGAAATGGCGGCAACGATCCCAGCCCACATCAATGGGGCCAGCACTCAAATTGTCTTCTCTTCGGTCAACCAACACAATCTCCTCATCACGCAAAAGTCGTACCAGCTGCGTCATCGAATCAAGCAGACCTCCTCTCAACAGGCTCTCGCCCACACAGGATGGCAAGGACCTTCTGATGACTCTTCCCTCCTTGCAGCTTCTTTTGAACAACAAAAACAGTTTCAGCTGATCGAGAGAGTCGAAAAAGAGGAGACTGTTGAAATGCCATGGAGTGTCTACATGGGGCCTGTCGCCTCATGTGGAAATGTCAAAACAGTCGGTGACCAAGTTGGAATCAACTACCACTCAGTGGGTGGTCTTGCCGGCTGTGACTACCTTGTTCCGGAAGATTGTTCCGAAAGATGCCGTTTAGGAGTCGGTGGCATTGTCGAATTTAGAGAAAAAAGGCTCACAGCAAAAGAAAATTTTGGCTCAAGCACCGTCGATAGACTCCACGGCAGCCTCTATGGGACCCTCGTTCCAAGCAGCGTTCCAGACCTTGCTTTTGATGCCATTGTCGGTTTTGCCTACACGTGGGATCATGCCAAGCGCCATGCAGGGGCAAGTAAGCAGTTCACAGCACAAAGCAGCAACCACCAGAAGATCTTCGATGCCCTCATCGACATCGAGTATACCTTCTCAAACAGACGCTACTCAATGCCGTGCTCCCTCTCAATTACTCCGATTGGAAACGTTCAATACGTCATCGACTGGATCGGTGGATATAAAGAACATGGTGCTGGAATTTATGATCTAGATGTCAGAGGAGAAAAACTTCAGTCGCTGACAACAAACCTCGGGACCCGCATCGACTACCTCTACACAGGTAGATCCTGCACCTTCCGCGTTGAAGTTGATGCCGGCTGGCAGTACCAGTATCTCAACCTAAATCAAACGCTTGCCTTCACTCCATTTAACTTCAGCAGCCAGCCAGAACTTGTTTCGAGCGTGGCTCCAGGGCGCAACAGTCTCCTCTTGGGGATAGACCTGCTCCTCACCACTCGCCATGGCTGGCAATTTGAAGGCGCTGTCAATTACCAGAAAAACAGCCTCTTCTACGACACCTTTTTCTATCTAGGTTTTGGCAAACTATTTTAACAACGGTGCTCAATGACCCACCATCTGAAGTTTGGAAAAATTAAACCTCAAGATAAATATCCGGGCGGGTGCCGTACGCGGGCCACCAAGCAGAATTTTCCAGCTCTACAGAACATCTCTTTTTATAAGCTCACCTTGTATGAGCAGAGTGCGCGTGAGCCTCACTGGCATGCCAATGCGGATGAACTCGGATACTGTTTAAAAGGGAAGTTACTCATTTCTATCTATGGCAATAAAAATACAAAAGAGACTTTTCTCATCGAAGAAGGTAATGCCTTTTTTATCCCGTCTGGCGCCCTGCACTATATCGAAAATATCGGAAAAGAGAGAGCAGAACTCATCCTGCAATTTTCGCATGAAGAGCCAGAAGATTTTGGTCTCTCATCTGTTTTTGGCAGCTTTTCAGATGCCGTTTTAGGCAATACATGGGACGTGCCGGCAAGCCATTTTAAAGCCATGAAGCGCCTTTCCAGAAAGGCTTTCATTGTAAAAGTTAAAAAACCAACTCCCTTTTCTAAAGAGGTGCATTATTCATCTCCTTATAAATTTGCGCTTGAAGAAAGCATACCTCTTCTTTCCAACCAAGGAGGCTCTGCAAAAGTTGCAAGACACAACGTCTGGCCAGTCCTTCGAAAACAAGCTGTCTATTCCCTGGAACTTACAGGCACAGGAATGCGAGAGCCTCACTGGCATCCGGAGACCGCTGAACTGGGATATGTCGCAAAGGGAAAGGGAAGAATGTCAATCTTCTCACCCACCGGAAAAGTTAACACCTATATTCTCGAAGAAGGGGACATCTATTTTATCCCTAAAGCTTACCCTCACCACATTGAAAATTTACAGTCTACGGATCTGCATTTTCTAATTTTTTTCGATCAATCGATGCCCCAAGATATTGGATTTACCGGCAGCGTGAAGTCGTATTCTGACGAGCTCTTATCAAGCGTAATGCAGTGTAATGAAAAAGTCTTCCAAGCCCTTCCGACCTACTACGAAGACCTCTTCATTGTATTGAAGAAAAACCGTGTCGACAAGTGAATTCTTATCGATCATCTAAAAATTGCTCGAATCGATCCACAACATGAACCATATTTTTCTTTCCAAATCCAATGCGAAAAAAGTTGCCAGAGAGACCAAAAAGAGAGCCTGGCATAATCAAAACTCCCACTGTTTGAACAAGCCTCTCTGTAAATTCTTCGACAGAAAGAGGAAGCAGAAGCTTGACAAGCCCTATCGTGCCACTTTGGGGACGCTTCCAAGAAAAGAGGTTGCTGTGTCGTTTAAAAAAAGCGTCAAGAAGCTCTAAGTTGCCAAGCATGATCTCTCGATTTCTTTTGAGGATCTGATCTTTTGCTCGTAGAGCAATTAATGCTAAAATCTCACTTGGCGCGCTATTGCAAATCGAGGTGTACAATTTATAAGAACCAACGGCTTGTAAAAAATCAGCGGCTTGAGTTGCAATCCATCCAATACGGAGCCCTGGGAGGCCAAATGATTTAGTCATCACGTTGAGAGCTATTCCCCTCTCATAGCTATCTGCAATCGATGGCAGCCGATCGCGCTCATCAATCTCAAGGTAACGATAGACCTCATCGCAAAAAATATAGGTTCCTCGCTCTCTTGCGAGCTCAATTAAACCGTAAAATACCGCTTTATCTAACAGACTCCCCGTAGGATTGTGAGGGTAGTTTAAAACAAGCAGTTTTGTGTGAGGAAGAAAGGCGCGTCTCACCTCATCTAATGACAATTTCCATCCTTTTTCAGGATCAAGTGAAATCTCAGTAACGTCAGCACCGAAAGCCTCTGGCAATGTTTTTAACGACTGATAACACGGGTCAATCACGATGACATGATCTCGAGGATCTATCAAGGTCCGCATCACACAATAAATTCCCTCTTCAGCGCCAGCAAAGGTGAGCACCTGGTCTGCATCGATTTGGGAATATAGAGAAGCAATCTCCTTGCGTAGAAGAGGATGTCCCGGAGATTCGGTATAATCCAAGCTTAAATGTTCAAAAAGCTCTTTAGATTCAACATCTGGAAGCTCTAAAATTTCCTGCAGCTTCCAGCTCTCTGCAGCGGAATTACAGAGGACATAAGGAGCTGTAAACTCATGTTTTTTCCAAAACTCTTCTAGCTTAAATCGAGGAATTTTCATAGATCCTTTATACAAATACAAACCCAATATCCAGCAACCAGATCAGACGTAGGATCATAACCCATAAATTCAAAAGATCCGCTCCTTCGTCTGCATCTTTTGCGTAAGGTGAGTCCCTAACTCTTTTGTTCTATTGCAATATAAACTTTGACCTCTGGATTCACTTGAGGATCAAAATGATCGGGATAGAGTTCAAAGTCACTACTATACAACCTAGAAAGGTCTGATTTCCACACCTCTTGCCACGCGGCAATCAGCCCCTCAGGAAACGCTCCTTGTGTTGGAAAAACTGCGTATTGTGAAGCTGGGATCACTTTACCGACAAGCCCCTCTGGGACCTCATCCAAAGAAGAGACCTCAGCGCCAAGAATCCATGAATAGGCTTGAGTATAATCGCCTTCATAATCGGTATAAAGAGCAAGAAGATCACTCCCTACTTTATGCGGGATCTTCTCTAAGATATTTTCCTGAAAAAATCTCTCTTTATGTGCTGGCATCGTCGCAGAACATTCTTGATTATTTGTTCGGAGCTCAAGCCCAATAAAATATCTCTCGCCACGCTCTTCAATAGTATAGAGCATTCTCTTCACATCTTGAATAAAAGAAGAATAAGACTCTCCTTGTTTCATTGCTTTCCACAACTCCCAAGGACACTTCTGATTCCAGAGGAGAGGATTTTTTTTATATAGCTCATACGCATCGCTCTCTACCCAATGAAGACATCCTTGAGGGCCTACCCGGTCAGGAAAGCGAATCCCATTGAGGTGATCCACTTCGTGTTGAAAAATTCTAGCAGTAAAGTCTGAAAGCTCAGCAGTTACAGGTAGCCCATTCCGATCAAATGCGCACATTGTAATACTCTTACTTCTCGGTACAATCCCCATAACACGACTATCTACGGAATAGCAGCCTTCTCTCCCCTCTACAATCTCATCGGAATACCAGATAATTTCTGGATTAATATACGCCTCAAGAGAGCCAAGCTCGTTTCTATTACTATCGACCCCCACATCGACGAGAATAATCCGTTTTTGTATCCCGATCTGAGGGGCTGCAAGACCTACCATGACCCTCTTTTGAAAAGAATGATCTCTTTCTCCAGATGCGACAATCAGCATCTGATCGATGATAGATTGAATTTCATGGGAGAGAATATCTGCAACTGGAACTTCCAGTGCATCCCTCTGCAATAGAGGATCCCCTGGAAGAGTAAATGGGGAAGAAGGCATCGTAAACTCCTTGTCTTGATTACAATAAAGAGAAGAGATTAGGCAAGTGATAGAGAAAAAAAAGAGCCGCTGAATAACCATTAGACTTCTTTCGAAATCCCATTTGTTTATTAAAATTGCCTTTTTTGGAATCTGCGGCGCCAAACTTTTCGAACATCTGTTCACACATGCTCGAAAAATTTGGCGCCACATCTCCACCAAAAACATCAATTTTTCTAAACAAAGCGAATTTCGAAAGAAGTCTACTCTAAAATCAACTCCGTTTTTTTGTTTACAACGCAATTTCAAATGTTCTAGGGTCATAATAAGTGACAGTCCGTTCTAACAACACCCTTTTCAAAGGAAAAGTATGCTCGGTACAATACTACTCGTGATTCTAATCTTATTGCTCATCGGTGCCCTACCTACATGGCCACATAGCGCTAGCTGGGGATATGCTCCCAGTGGAGTTTTAGGGACAATTTTAATCATTATTCTGATTTTATTGCTACTTGGAAAACTTTAAAAACAGATCAAGACCCAGGTTTTAAAGCCTGGGCCTTAAAAAAAGGCTAAGATTTCGCTGCTGCTGCTGTCTCTTGAAAAAATTCTGCCTCAATACAATCAGAGGCCGCTTCTACACTCTTGACAAATCCAGGAGCACCAGCTTCTATAGCCAGCGCTTCATTGAGAGTGATAAGTTTTTTATATGCGTCTATATCGATAATCTTCAATACATGTAAAGAAGAGCCGACACCTTGATCGCGTACCCAGACAGCCGCAAGTCGAGCAGGACCTTTAGCATCATCGCGAAAATAAAACTTAATGGTATCTGCATATTTAAAGTAAGTGTCGTTGATCCGTTGAGTAAATAGTAGACCTTTTTCTCTTACATCTTGTTCTGTTGTTTGTATAAACGTCTTGTCTCTCTCTTGTATCGAAGCCCAACGCACAGCAGCTGGCGCTGAAACATGAAGAACCTCTATTTTATATCCATTCTGTTTAAGAAAGGCGTAAAAGCCGGCAGTCGTTGCCCCAGAGGATGTCGTTCCAAAATAAAAGGAGTGCTTATCACGGATAAGCTGTGCAAGCGTTACCTGCGTTGCAAAATTAGACATCGGACGGGCTTTAGTATAAGCAGCTTGTCGATCAGCCGGAGCACCGTCACCTGTGGCAAGTGCTTGTTGGAACATCGGGAGCTCTTTTAAATAGACATCATCGGGATCGACATAAAAGCAATTGCTACCTTGCAATGCGTCTCTCATCAAAAGAGTTTTTCCAGCACCGGGGGCTCCTGCCGTAATCACAGCGTGAGCCGATTGCGGAGGATTTTCTGCTAATTTTTTCAGATATAATTGATTAATAACAGCATGTGCCGCAGCAATTTCTTCAAGAGTATAAGGCGTTGCATTATCGAATGCGACACCTGAACCCCAACTCTCTAAGACCTTTCGTGGCACAGGATATGGAGTGGCTTCATTAAAAATAGGATCTAAATTACAAATGTTTCCTTGAACAGCGGCCATATTACCCTCAATTGTTGTATTAGTTGCGAAAAACCCTAAAAAAAGTAAGTAAGCGATTCTATTGAATTTCATGTCGGAAGATCTTAAGACAAAAGAAAAATAGAGGCAATAAAATTTTCTCAAAGTCGAAAATTTTAGCTTTTAATAAGGAAACGGGATAAAATCACCTTCAAATGCCTATAAATAAAATAGACTTTGAGCCATTCCCAGGACTAGGATCTGGTCATCTACAGACCATCTTAGCCTCTCTGCTTCTGCCCGGCAAAGAGCCTCCCTCTAAAGAATGGCTTGTTGATCTTGGGGAGGATAGTTATTTATCATGCTGGATCTCGACTCCTCAAAAATGGCAGTCATCAGATCAAACAGTTCTCTTGCTCCACGGAATGGGAGGCTCTACTTCTTCCGATTACATGATTCGCATCTCTAGAAAACTCTACCTTAAAGGGTATCGCGTTGTTCGGATCAATTTAAGGGGCTGCGGATCAGGAAGAGGGCGATCAAAACGGCTCTACCATGCAGGAGTAAGCGATGATCTTTTACAAGTTCTTCACTTGTTAAAAGAAAGAACACCTTATTCGGAGATGAGTCTCATTGGATTTTCCCTTGGTGGGAATATTGCACTAAAACTTTCCGGTGAACTTGGAAAAGATGCAAAGAGCCTTGTCAAGAGATGGATTGCCATCTCTCCTCCCCTTAACTTGGCACACACAGTCAACCAGATCCAGAAAAGAAGCAATCGCTTATACCACTCCTACTACCTCAAAAGAATCAGAAAGCAGGCCGGCTGTAAAAAGATAGCCTCACTCTATGATTTTGATGATCAGATCACAGCTCCTCCTTGGGGTTATGCAGGAGCTGATCAGTACTATCAAGAGTGCAGTAGCATCCGATTTTTACCTTTGATTGAACAAACAACTCATCTGCTTTTTGCAGAAGACGATCCCTTTATTTCCTTTGAAGAGCTCTACACGATACGTTTACCAGAAGCTGTCACGGTATCGACAACCAAAAAGGGAGGACATATGGGATTTTTAGGCAAGCCTTCTAAAAAAAGAACGATCTACTGGTTAGATGAGTGGATTTTAAATTTAATTGAATAGACGTCTTGCGTAACCTGCTTTGTTTGAAAAATTCGTAACAGTTCAGATACCCCATACAAACACTTCTGATCAGCCGTAGTGAATCATCGGAGGCCTATCGCCTCCCGCTCGCTCCGCTGCCTCCGTTTCCGCGTTCTCGGTATTTTTCTTGGTCGATCCTCGTCGCTCGCGCTCCAAGGATCCGCACAGAAAAACACCTCATCCGCGGTTTTTAAAAGAGGGTCTTCAGTTAATTTTTAATTAACAGTATCCCGTTTTTCTGCTATCATGTTTCGCATGGATTTAGATACATCAATACCCAATCTGTCCGGTCCAATTTTCGATGCCTTGCCAGAATCAATTCGATCTTACATCGGTGATGTATACAGTGCGCAGAAAATTTAAATCAAGAATCGTTGACCTACATTACGGATTAAAAATTCATTAAGAAAAATAATGCGCATAATTTTTTGACAAAAAAGAGAGCATTTAGTTACAGATTGTAAATGATGTACGAAAAAAATCTAAAGCCGACTATAGCACCGTTTTCTCTTGGAGAGACCTCCCCTCTCTCATCAATAGATGCATCCCCAGAATTTCACGATCCGTACTCAGACTTAAGCCTTTTTTTAGCAAAAAAAAATCAAACAGGTGATGTGTCACACAGGCTTTAGACAGAAGTGGTCACTAAAAATTCAAGAAGATCTCATCGCGGAAATTAGCCCCGAATTTCAGGAGAAATTTCCCAAATATCGACTTGGAGTCTCAGCTTTGCATAAAATCTGGGACAAGATTGCCTACTACTCAACGCAAATTCAAGAAGAAAAAGAGGCCATTGGACAAGATGGCAAACTCAACATCCACTTCTTTATCCGTAAACATCTCCAGCAGCTCTTTCCTTTTACCGGTCATACAGACCTACCCCCTTACCATATTGCCCATCAAATCGCTGTTAAGCTCAGCGAATGCATTGCAACAATTGATGCGATACGCCCCAACCTCGATCAGCTCACACGCCTGATCTGGATTATTCAACGCCATCTGATCCCAGGTCACATCAAAAGCCCCTACGACGAATATGATGCCGTTGACAAAGTGATCGTGAAAATTATTCTCGAGATCCGCGCAAAACAGCCGCACACAAGCCAACAAGAGCTTGAATACGCGGTAAGAGAAGCGCTCTCTTCTTTCAATGATCTCCCAAGCTTCTCCTCTCATGAAAAGATGATGGATACCATTGCAGCTCTTTTAGCAAACAAGCTCTACAACTCTTCCTATTGCTACATGAGCGAACAAAAAGAGGCGATCTCTAGATTTATCCGCAGATATACCGTCCTCTGCCAAAAGGCATCTCCTTCCTCTCTACTCTCTGAATCTGTCAGGAGAATCCTGGCTCTTTACATGCTTGCAAGCAAGCTGCCAAAAAATCTGAAACAAGAGCAGATAAAGGAAGCTGTCCTCTCTGTCTATCCAGTGGCCACGATTAATCGTCCAGCTCTTCCCCAGTCGGTCTATGCCTTCATCTCTGCAAGCCTCCTTCTTTTGCCAACAGAAGAATTCTGCTACTCACCTCACTATGTGGCAGAAAAAATAGCAGAGAACTACGAACAGACACATAGCTTGCCCCCTTTTGAAGAAAATCAAAAAGATCTCATCGAAATCATCGCCTGGAAAGTGATGAGTGAAAAAGAGGGGCTTCTCGAAAAGCTGCCTTATCGGATTGGACAAAAAATCGAAGAAGAGATCGCAAACGTCTTAATCGACCAGCCTCATAGTTCATTTTCTGGAATTGTCAAACTCACCTGCCAGTTTTTTGGGCGGATCAAAGAACTCTGCACCACAAAAAAATGGAGCGAAATCGAACGCAAAATTCACCTCTGGACTCTACAAGGAGATCTTCTCTGTCGCTCTATCCGTTTTAACTCCGATTCTCCACTTCTCAAAATGGCAAAAAAAGCGCTCCAAGAGGGAGAAAATCCTCATACACTTCCCTCTATCCTCTCCTATTCCTATGTGAAAAAGTTCCCGGAACTTGGCCCCTATTTTACTCAGGTGGACCTGCGTGCAAAAGTTTTATGCAAATACCTCTGGTATACAGAGCCTTCTTATGCTGAAGAGTCCTCTTTTCAACGGTTTCTCAAATGGCACAGAGGAATTTTTCCGTCTCACCTCTCAAAAAATCAGCTCCTCTCTGCGATGCAAGATCTGTGCAAAAAAATGATTCCGCTAGTTCCTTCTAAACTCTGCTCGGAAAATGAAATAGATCCCAAGTAAAATAAAAGGGAAGCTGAGAATCTGTCCCATTGTCAACAAGCTCCCCTGCTCTAACAGAAGGCTCTGCTCTTCTTTAAATTGTTCGATAAAGAGTCGAAAAGAGAAGACTAGAAAAAGAGAGATTCCTGCCAAAAGGCCCTCTTTTTTCCACGCTTTTTTCTTCCACAAAAAAAGAAGTAAAAAGCTAAGGATTAAGTAGTAAAGCGCTTCATAAAGCTGAACGGGATGGCGCGGCGCTGGAAGGCTCCCGTCTGCTGGGTGGCCAAAGGTAAATGCCCACGGCACAAAAGTTATCTTCCCCAGAATCTCTTGGTTAAATAAGTTGCCGATGCGAATAAAAAAACCCGCGATTGGAGCTACCACTCCGAGTAGATCGATCAGCCGTTTTTTTGAAATAGTTGGATACTCTTTATGGTGACGCTTATAAAATAAAATAAGAGCGACTAAAATACCTGCAACCCCTCCATGGCTGGCAAGCCCTCCTTCCCAGAGTTTCAAGATAGAAGCTGGATGAGAAAAATAGTAAGGGAGATTCTGATATAATAGAATGTCCCCAAGCCGGGCGCCTATTAGAGTGCCTAAAACGATGTAAAGTGTGATTGCATCAGAAAATGCGCGCCTTAACGAGAGTGACATTCCAAGAGAGCGCAATAGAGAGCGCAATAGCCAGTAGGAACAAAAAAAACCAGAGGCGAAAAAAAACCCGTACCAGAGAGGAGGCCTACCTAAAAAAGGGAGACTCCACGGGACGATCTCTTTTCGAGGATCAAAAAACATTTTAAGCGATCTCTTTTCTCAATGCCGCACGAAAATAGACAAATGCTCCATGAATTAAAGCAGAACCAATGGCAACATCGATGGTTCCATGGAGCGCATGTGGAAGTCCTATGAAGCGTAAACTTACGCCTAAAAGAATCATCCCTCCAATGAGAAAATAAAACTTACGTCCATAAACCTGGGAAAAAGGAATCGGCTCCTTCAAGGAGAGGATCTTCTCTAAAATACGACGCGCTGATTTTTTTAAAACAAAATGACCTTTCACAAAACCAATGAGAAGACCTATCGAAATTAAAAGAAGGACGCGCTCTTTTCCTCCTTCTAGCAACTGAGATTCAGAGGTCAACAACTTAAGACCGCGCATCAATAGAGAGAGCCCACCAAAGAGCCAAAAAAGTCCGGAAAAAAGAATCAAATAGAGTTTTTTCATGATGGGGATTGTAGCTCATCTACATTACTGTGTCGACAAAAAACAGCCTGACTTTTACAATCTGGCAAGAAATTTATATACAATTCTAATGGATTTTCAAGAAGCTGAATAGGAGCTATTTATATGAACCTCTCCCTTGTTTTCATGCGCATTTTCTTCCTACTGCTCAGCGTTTTTTTCATGACAACGTTTATGATCTCCTCTCCCAATGGATCAACTCTACATAATGGCCTCATTGGAATCGGAATCGGAGTTCTCTTTAGTCTCCTGCTCTTTAGTTTTGACATCCTCTTTCGAAGATTCAATTTGCGCTCCTTTAATATCGCTGTCATTGGGATTTTTATCGGCTATCTCATGGGAGAGGCTCTTGTCTTAATTTTTGATGCCATCCTCGACATTAGCTCTCTTTCCATTACTCTTGAGCCGCAACTCCTTGAAATCATTAAAATCGCGCTCTTTTTGTTCGGCATTTATTTGGGAACAATTATGACCTTAAGAGCTGCAGACGAGCTTTATGTCAGCATCCCCTTTGTTAAATTTACACCGACGACTCAGAAAAAAAAGGACATTTTAATAGATGGATCGATTCTTGCCGACACAAGAATTATCGATCTTGCGGCATCAGGACTCCTCGATCATCAACTGATCATTCCGCGCTTTCTGATTAAAGAGCTCTACGCACACATTGAATCCCCTGACGAAGTGATTAAGACAAAAGCTAAACGCTCACTTGAAGTCATCAAAAAACTGGAGCAAATCGCCTATTTAGAAGTCCGTTTTAATGAGATCGATTTCCCTGAGGTCAAAGAAATCCCTTTGAAGCTGATCCGCTTAGCACGGCTTCTGGACTCTAATATCCTAACCGCTGACATCAGTAAACTCCAGACAGCCTCTGTCGAAAATATCCGAGTCATCAACATCCACGCACTCTCAAACGCCCTAAAGCCCCTCATGCAGACCGGTGAATACATCAAAATCAAGATTCAGCGCAGAGGCAAAGAACCCATGCAGGGAGTTGGTTATTTAGAAGATGGGACGATGGTCGTTGTCAATGGAGGAGGAGATTTTATTGGCGAGCAGATCGATGCACAAGTCCTCTCTGTCAAACACACCTCATCAGGGAGAATGATCTTCTGCAATTCTCTAGATGCAGAAGGCAATAGCCGCCAAGACCTTTCAGAAGAGTTGGACGATGAATCACACTGAAATAGACGGTATCGGTACCGACATTCTCGAAATTGAGAGAATACGCCTCATGATAAAAAAACATGGGGAACGCATGTTACAGCGTCTATTTACAGAAAAAGAGATTCACTACTGCTCTAAATTTAAAGATCCAGCGCCTCACCTGACAGGTAGATTTTGCGCAAAAGAAGCCGTCTCTAAAGCTCTTGGCACAGGCTTTGGCAAAACACTCTCTTTTCACGATATTGAAATTTGTAATAATAAAGAGGGTAAACCCGTTGTTCTTTTATCAGAAAAACTGCAGAAAAAAATCGGGACAGTCCATATCCTCCTCTCTATCAGCCACTGCAAAGAGTATGCCATAGCAACAGCCGTCTTAAGAACCTGTTTAAAATCTTCGATCGGGTGATTTGTGTGCTAAAATTCACTATAAACAGGTTCTAAAAAGAGAACGGTAACCGATAACTTGCTGTAACAAAAAAGAGATGTTCTGGAAACGAGTGGGCTAAAATCCGATAGCCTCCTTCAAGAGATATGGAGCCCCAAATAGGCCATAAATATCTGTAGGAGATGCCAAGGTCAACTGACTGATGATGAATCTGTGCATAGCCGTGGAAATGCTTGATATTGACCTCTCTTTTTGGCCCAAAGCCAAAATAAGCATCGCCAAAGAGCTGAATCTGCTGCTGATCCTCTCTATTTTTCTCCCAAAATAGACGCAGGCGAGTCCAAGGGAAGCCTCGGTTGGCCATGCCAAGCCCAAAGTAGCCGCTCATCCGGTAACGCCACATCGCCTCACACGCCCACTCTTTCCCGATAGCCAGATTCACCTCAAAGTTGCAATTGGAATGATACGGCGTACTCACATCGGTTAAGGCGCGCGTTGGCACAAAACGAACAACAGTACCTGTTGCAACACTCAAAAAATCACCCAGCACATCATCCCAAAAGAGTTTACGCCACTGGACAGCGACGCTGCGCGTACTCCATGGCAACCGAGGGGTATTTGTAAACTCAACTTCACCATCAAAAGAAGAGCTTGAATTCGTTGAAAGTCCTAAGTTAAACGCGAGCAACTGATCATTCGACGGGTGAGCAAGAGGTACGAGCGCCTGATCAACTTTTGGGTAGCGACTATAAGTAAACGCCCCTTGGCCTTCAAGCTCCCAGGCGTTGCCAAACCACGGTTTCGTATCAAGGCCAAGGACTGTCGATGAGAGAAAAAGAAAATAAGCTACACGTTTCATCTAATGATACTCAAGAGCTGCAAGCCATCTCTCTGCATCCAGTGCTGCCATGCAGCCAGAACCTGCAGCTGAAACTGCCTGGCGATAGATCGGATCTTGGACATCTCCTGCTGCAAAAATGCCTTCAATATTGGTTCTTGTTGAGCCAGGAATCACTCTAAGGTAGTCGTGTTCCATAAGCTCAATTTGTCCTTCTAAAAATCCGACATTGGGACGATGGCCGATGGCAAAAAAAAGACCTCCCGCTGGATGCGTTGTCTCTTGTTTTGAATGGACATCTTGCACCGTTACCGATTCCACAAGTTGTTTACCCTCTACTCGAACAAGAACATGGTTCCAGAGCATCTCTATTTTGGGATGGCTTGTCGCACGTTCAGACATGATCTTAGAAGCACGCAACTCCCCACGTCTATGAATAATATAAACTTTACTACCATACTTTGTTAAAAAAAGAGCCTCTTCAACGGCAGTATCGCCACCACCCACGACAAAGAGCGGCTTATTGCGGAAAATAGGAATAGCGCCATCGCACACAGCACATGCGGAAACCCCCTTTTGCCACAACTCTCCGTCGCGCGTGCCCGGAACATCAAGACGTTGCGCTGTAGCGCCCGTTGCAATAATGACTGCCTCTGCCTCAACCTGTGTTGATCCACCATGAATGAGAAAAGGACGTTTCCCACATTCGACTTTTGTCACATCTTCTGTCAAGATCGTCGTTCCAAAACGGAGCGCTTGAGAGCGGAATTTCTCCATCAGATCAGGCCCTGTAATCCCCTCCGGGAAACCGGGATAATTCTCCACCTCTGTTGTCGTCATAAGCTGCCCGCCCGCTGGTCCCGAAAAAAAACCTTCAAAAACTAAAGGCTCTAAATTAGCGCGTGCCGCATAGATAGCAGCTGTATAGCTTGCAGGTCCTGAACCAATAATCACAAGGCGTCGTCTTTCCATTATATCATCCTAAACTAGAATATCACGTGGAGTCTACAGGCTAGCCTAAAAAAGGCCAACAACAAAAAAACCCCTCCATCTGGAGAGGGTTTTTTGAGTGAAGCCTCTTTAATGGTGATGCTTTTTGTGAGGAGCTGGAGGCGCTGGAGGTGGTACAGGTTTAGGTGCGGGTGCAGGAGGCGGTGTTGGCACTATGCCATCACTGAAATCGTAATCTAAAAAAATCGAGCCAGATGCATGGTCATATGTCTTTGGAACATTTCCATAATTGATCTGTTTGTTGTGCACAAGATCGATCAGAGAGTATGAATTGACTTGAGTTGGATTCCCAGCTGCATCATCACTGATTGAGAGGTAGTAGCGTTGCGTTGTTGCACTTGGTGTCGACAAAACCAAATCTGTCAAGTCTAGGGCAAAAGTAAGGCTCTGTGCAACACCTGAACTGGTTCCATTGAAATGCAGCGCCCCACCTTGATTAGCCAATCCGTAATCGGCAATTGTTGTTGTCGGCACGGTTTGGTGAACGTTCGAGACCCCAGCTTGAATCGCAATTTGATTGCGCAGCGCTTGAGTTAAAGAAAATTGAGAGATAAGACATGGAGAGTAGTTTTTAGCTTTAGGTATAGCTGTAATGACATTTGAATTCAGATAGATTCCAGCAGGTACACGGCCGACATTCGGACCTCCTACAACTGCGGAATGTGCCAAAAATGCATCATAGGAAATCCAGACAAATCCAGCATTACCCCAAAAGGTTCCCCAGGAATTTGCAATTAAAAAAGCGCCCCTTTCACCTGCATCTACTTGCCCATTACCATTCACATCGATCCAGAGATTATCATCGTAACCGACAATTGTCATAAAGTGGCCCCCATCTGTGCCATTCATATAGGTCGCTGCCAATTGGCCTACATAGTTATCGTCGAGATGTTGCGGATCTGATTTGACTGTTGTGAAGACCCAGGATTCGATAAACGTAGCAAATGTCAGAACATGTCCATTGGCAAGCGCTGTTTTAATCGCTGTCAGGTTTTGTCGATCAGAACCTCCAAGCCCTGGAATTAAAGCATAAGGAGCCATTCTGTTATTAATTGCTGACACCCAATCTTGAGAATTCATGTCCCAAGCCGTGTAATTTGTGTTGTAAGGAAAGTTCATTATACTAGTTGCGCCATTAATGGAGAGAAGCTGATACGCATCTAAAACAGAGAGCCCTCCATCGACACCCCCATTCAAAATATCATAGGTCCACTTAGGAGAGAGAACTCGTTGCATTCCATTCTTATTGCTGAATCCATTCAAAAGCCCAATCTCATGACTTGCTTGATAATAAGTAGATCCCCAAGCGACACAAGACCCAATTTGCCCCTGATCACCGATCGGTGGGAATGAAGGCAACAGGCTGTTGTTGACAGAAGAGGGCAGAGTTGCTTGGAGTGGTAATTGTTCCAACGCTTGGCTTGAAGAGACGCGCATTGTGCTGAATTCATTTTGCTCTGTAAAAACAGACTGTCCAGTCCTTTGCGCTCCAAGAGCATTAAGCTTAACCCCAACCACTTTGTGTACATTCATCTCTAGATGCAGGTGTTCATGATCTTGTAGCGGTTTTAGACCATGTGTAGATGGTAGGGTAGGTGGTGCAGAAGCATAGAGGGATACGCAACTTACAAATGAGAGGATCAAACTATAAAAACGTCTGTGGCACATGCGAATACTCCTTTTTTGGTAAAAGAGATCAGTTTAAAGAAAAAATTATTTACTGTAAAAAAAATTTCACACCACTCCACTTGTGTAAAAGTAAGGGAGGTTGTAAAATGCGCTCACAATTTAACTCGACTTTGTAACTTTTTGGGACCGAAGGCCTCGAGATATTTGTTCTTGGCACGGTTTTTTTCTAAGGAAGGGGTTACAAACCCCTTCCTTAGAAAATAAATCAGCTGAGTTTGGCCATAAGCCAAACGGCCAAGAGCAAATAGACGAGGCAGGCGGTCCCAAAAAGTTGCAAAGTCGAGTTTAACCTTGGAGTCAATTGAGAAGCATCGTCTTAAAAAAGGTCAGCAAGTCGATCAACGGAAGCCCAATCATTGATGATATTAGTCTAACAATTCCAGCTGGTAAATTCTTTGCCCTTCTGGGCCCAAGCGGCTGCGGCAAAACAACTCTTTTACGTCTGATTGCAGGCCTTGAAAAGCTCGATTCGGGCCAGATTTTCATGGGAAATGAAGATATCAGCGACTGCCCGATTAATAAGCGTCCTATCAATATCGTCTTTCAAAACTACGCCCTCTTCCCTCACCTCAACGTCTTTGAAAACATCGCTTACAGTCTGAAACTGAAAAAACTCCCTAAGATCCTAATTCAACAGAAGGTCCTAAAAATTTTAGAAGCATTTCACCTAGAAAATCACATCTACAAACTCCCCTCACAACTCTCAGGGGGACAGCAGCAGCGCGTTGCCCTCGCAAGGGCAATTGTTGGAGAGCCTGATCTGCTTCTTTTAGATGAGCCCCTTGCCGCTCTAGATTTTAAATTACGCGAAAAGGTGCTTTTAGAACTCATTGAGCTCCAAGAAAAACTCAAAATCACCTTTGTCTATGTCACCCACGATCAGTTTGAAGCGCTGACAGTCGCCGATCAAATGGCCATTATGAACCACGAAGGGACCATTGAACAGATCGGCCGTCCAAAAGAGATCTATGAATTTCCCGTCTCCTCTTTTGTCGCAAAATTTGTCGGAACAACCAATATCCTTCCAGGGAGACTCTGCAACCTCGACGAGGCGCCTGAAATTGAAATTGCAGATCTTGGCCATTTTAAAGTCGATATTTCACAGAAAAAAACATGGATGAGTGAGGGGTGTGAGATGGTCATGAGCATCCGTCCTGAAAAGATCTTCATCACAAAAAAAATCACCAAAAACTTCTCAAATCATCTGATAGGACACGTCCATTCTATTGTCTACCACGGCAGATCGACTCAGTATAACATCGTCCTGAAAAATGGGATGCGCCTGCAGGTCTTTGAACAGAATGAAGAACATTTTCCACAAGAAGTGATCGATTACGACAACGAAGTTCACCTCTATTGGCAGAAAGAGAATGCTGTCTTATTGGAGCGGTGAAGATGCAGGACAGGTCTTCAAACCTCCCCTTTGCAATTGGCATCCCAGCACTCCTCTGGCAGATCCTCTTTTTTTATGTGCCTCTTCTTTTGATGGTCGGGACAACACTTGTCACTTTTGCTGAAGATGGAAGTTTTACAGGCCTTACCCTTCAAAACATCGGACGCTTTGTCACTCCAGTCTATGGACGTGTCATCCTCTCTTCCATTTTACTTGGCCTTAGCAATACAACGCTTTGTCTACTCATCGGTTATCCGCTTGCCTATTTTTTAGCCTTTACGGGGAAACGCTTTAAAAATTTTTTCCTTTTTTTACTGATTGTTCCTTTCTGGACAAACTTTTTGCTCCATGTCTATGCCTGGTTCTTTGTTCTGGAGCGCAATGGCGTTGTCAATACAGCTTTAATCCATCTTGGACTCATCGAAACGCCGATTCATTTTCTAAATTCCATTTTTGCCATTATGGTGATGATGGTCTACTACTATCTGCCATTCATGGTCTTACCGATCTACTCTTCGCTCGAGCGCTTTGACAAGCGACTCATCGAAGCCTCCCTGGATCTTGGTGCCACAAGCCTAGAGACATTCCGAAAAATTGTCTTGCCGCTGACGCGTCGCGGCATTGTCGGCGGTTTTTTCCTCGTCTACATCCCCTCTTTTGCCGAATTTGCGATTCCAGAGCTGATGGGAGGGGATAAATTAATGTTTGTCGGCAATGCGATCTCTCACTACGTCTTAGGAGAAGGTACCGGATCTCTTGGCGCCTCTTTTACAGTGATTAGCTGTGCGATCTTACTCCTTACCTCGGGTTTTCTATACTGGCTGCTCGAAAAACTTCTGACCCCCAAACAGAGGTGTGATGCGTAAAGTTCCACAGCTCCTTTTTATCGCAGCAACCTATCTCTTCCTTTATGTGCCGATCATTGTATTGCTCATCTTTTCCTTTAACACAGAGAGTTTTCCCTCTCCGTGGAAGGGATTTACCTGGAAATGGTACCAAGAGCTCTTTCACTCCATCTACCTCTGGGAAGCTTTTTCCAATTCACTCATTGTTGCGCTCGCGTCCACACTCATCAGCGTCAGCGGCGGAGTTTTACTCATCTTTTATGCAGCTCAAGGTGGCCGTATTGGCAAATACCTCTTTTTATTCTATGGCAACTTGGTCATCCCAGAGACTGTGCTCGCTGTCAGTTTACTCAGCTTTTTTAGCCTTGCTCAAATTCCTTTAGGATTAACCACACTGATCTTGGCACATACCTTGCTTGGCCTTGGCTTTGTCATCCCAATGGTCTATGCCCGTTTTTTAGAACTCGATTACAGATTAACAGAAGCGTCACTTGTTCTTGGCGCCACGCCCATCCAAACTTTTTTTAAAATCACACTGCCACTATTAGCACCGACACTCATTACAACGGCACTTCTAGTCTTTATCATCTCCTTTGACGATTTTATTCTCTCGTACTTCTGCTCGGGAAGCTCATCGCAGACTCTCTCTCTCTACATCCTATCGATGATCCGTTCCGGCGTCTCACCTATTGTCAATGCCCTCTCGTCCCTGCTTCTTTTTTTAAGTAGTCTCTTTGTCTGGATCTTCTTCTCCTTAAAAACACGCACGAGGATTTTTT
>Ga0207073_1085_pt1 | contig 19928 bp, 26 predicted proteins | sample Alteio_BWMinHeat_65_FD_153575 | JGI IMG/M metagenome (GOLD analysis project Ga0207073, IMG submission 153575) | Enriched cells from forest soil in Barre Woods Harvard Forest LTER site, Petersham, Massachusetts, United States -... | ecosystem: Environmental > Terrestrial > Soil > Temperate forest >...
AGTATTAAAACCCACCCATGCATAAAGACCCTTCATAAATCGCGTGCGTTCACTTACCGTATTCAATGCATCGATCACTTCTCTATCAAGCAAACGAAAATCACCTGCATGATTAGGAATAGTGATTTTTGACATTTTTGACATCAACCAATAAAAAAGAAGCGCAAAACTACGTTTCACACGAGACTCATTTTGACGGCTATTACGTAGGCCATAAACCATATCACTACCACTTGCCCATTTCTCTAAAAAAACAGGTATAAGCTCTATGGGATGCTGAAAATCCGCATCAATTAAAACGGCTACGTCACCGATACAATGTTCCAAACCTGCGGTTAAAGCTATTTCCTTTCCAAAATTACGCGAAAAACCTAAAACTTTTATATGCGAATGCTCAGAAAGCATCTCTATGGTGGCATCTTTACTGCCATCATCAACGACTATAATTTCATATTTATTAGTCAATGAGTTAAGACAAGCCGTTAATTCGGCTAAAAATGGACCTATATTTAATTGCTCATTAAATACTGGAATGATACATGAAATAAATATTTCTTTATTTTCAATAAGTTGAGATCTTTTTGAGGGAAGCATAATTACCACATATCCTTATAAATCAAATAGTTGGACATTTTGATCAATTTTAATTCACTTTTTCTGTTCTTTTATAGTACAATACTGGTGCGTCTAAATAGTGGCCTAAGTTAAACATTTAGTTTAAAATGCGCCCATCAACGCACGAGCTATTATTAATATCCAATGATAGCTGAACTATAAACACAAACAACTGTGCACAATAAAAAAATGATTCGTTAAGACAGAAGGGCTATTATGCAAAATAAAATGTTTTGGTTTATCATGGGAAGTATACTCCTAGGTTCATTGGGAGGATATTATTTTCCCCAGGAGATGCTATCGATTAGCTGGATGGGTAAACTATTTATTAACTTACTCAAACTCATCGCACTCCCACTCATTTTCTCAGCCCTTGTCAGTGCAATTACTTCAATAGGTAATGTCAAACGTCTAGGTTCAATAGGCATATATACGATTAGTTATGTTTTATTAAGCGTTTCTTTTGCTGTCATCATAGGTTTAATATTATTAAATGTGATAAAACCCGGCGTAGGTATGCCTCCCGAATTAATCCTTGCTAATGCTGCACCAGAACATTTAAAGCCGTTAGACTTTGGTTCATTTTTACTTTCAATATTCCCACCAAACATTATCGCCGCAGCTGCAAAATTTGAAATCATGGCAATTGTTTTATTCAGTATAGCTTTTTCTATTGCTTGTATTTCAGTCGGTGAAACAGCAAAACCTGTCGTACAATTTTTTATGGGCCTTCGAAATATTTTTGTAAAAATGATCATCTGGTTAATGTATCTAACTCCTATTGGATTGTTTTCATTACTAGGAACAGCAATTGCAGAAGCTGCATTACAAGAACGATTGTTGCAAAGCATGAAAGGCATGATGATCTTCATCATCGTATTTTTATTCGGATTATTTTTACAAATCTTATGGCAATTCGCTATTGTGAAATTTGTCACGCACAAAAAAGCTAAAGAATTTACACGTGATACATCTAATGCCATGTTAACTGCATTTGTAACTTCAAGTTCAATCGCAACTTTACCTGTAGCTCTGATTGCTGCTAAAAAACAAGATATTAGCGATGAAGTGGCACGCTTTGTTTTACCTTTTGCAACTACCATCAATTTGGCTGGAACTGCAATGTATGAAGCTGTTTCAACCTTATTTTTCTGTCAAATCTTAGGCATGGATCTTTCAATCTTTTCTCAAATTGGTATATTTATTACATCTATCATGGCAGGTATGGGCGCAACAGGTATTCCTGAGGGCGGTTTAGTTACTATGGTAATGGTATTACGTAGCGCCAACGTGCCCACTTCTGCAATCGCCTTACTATTACCATTTGATCGTGTTCTAGATCGCTTCAGAACAATGACTAATGTTTGGGGTGATTTAGTGTGTGCTGCAACGGTAGATCACTTTGCAAAACGCAATCAAGTGAAGAAAACTTTAATTGATACTTCTTCGGTTGCAAGTCTTGATGTTGGACAAAAAGCGTTTTTAAATAAAACGGCTGTGGAAACGGGTAGATTACACTAGTGAGTTATTACTGAATCGCGACCCACCGCAGTAGTGTCATTCCCGCGCAGGCGGGAACCCATCCAAATGGATTCCCGCCTGCGCGGGAATGACACTACTGTCGCGGGACGATGGAAAAAACTTTCTCTTGATTCAACATCAATCCAGTGTTATAACATCAAACTTGAGCTCGATAATCTTTTTTCCCCTGTCATCATCAAAGATCAACAAACTTCATCTTTTTTATTTCTATCACTTATTTTTCAAGGATTTCTATGCGAAAAAAACACTATACTGGATTTTCACTCATTGAACTTATGATAGTCGTTGCTATCATAGGTATACTTACTGTATTTGCTATTCCATCCTACAAAAATTATACCGAACGAGCACGATTCAGCGAAGTCATCATGGCCACTCAACCATTTAAAACAGCTATCTCTTTGGCGATACAACAAGGGGCAGAATTAAATGAACTTACACACAATGTATATGGTATACCTCCTGAACCCAAACCTACAAAAAATATAGCAAGCATTAAAGTATCAAACGGTACAATTACAGCCACTTCAACAAAAGCTGCGGGGCAGGCAACACTCATATTAATTCCCGATCAAGAAGGAAATGTTTGGTCTGTTTCAGGAACTTGCCTCAATGCCGGTCTCTGCCATTTCTGAAACAACTATAGCATATAATGTTCTAAGCATAGAACTTATTAAACAATACCAAATCATCCCTTTAAAAATTGAAAATGGAGTTTTACACATTGCAACAGTAGATCCTAATAATACATATATATTAAGCGTCATTGCATTTCATACAGGTTTAAAAACCTATCCTATTCCTGTAGATGAAAATCAATTAAATTATCTTATGAATAAATATTGTAATAACATGAATATAACTCATAAAATTAATCAATCCACACCAAAAATATCACAATACGAAGATACTCATGATGAAACATTAATTGATTTTGTAAATCAAATTATTGAAACGGGGATTAAACAATCCGCTTCTGATATACATATAGAACCATATGCAAATCTGTGCCGTATTCGTTACCGATGCGATGGAATACTTTATGATAAATTATCTTTAACCACAGAATTTGCCATACGCATTATTACTCGACTTAAAATCCTTGCAAAACTTGATATTACAGAACATCGATTTCCTCAAGACAGTCGATTTCAATATCAAACAACGGACATTCGCATTAATTCTTGCCCTACACTTTTTGGTGAAAAAATTGTATTACGCTTATTAAATAATGATAAAGCCATACTATCTATTTCAGCACTTGGATTTTCTGCATTTCAAAAACAATTATTCATGCATAATATCACTAAACCACATGGCATGATTATTGTAACAGGACCTACTAGCAGTGGGAAAACTTCAACTCTATATGCTGCGCTCCACCATCTCAATATTGCAGAAAAAAACATAACAACCATAGAAGATCCCATTGAAATTCAAATTCCTGGCATCAATCAGATGAATATACAATCAAAAATTAATTTGGATTTTTCTATTTTACTTCGTGCTATTATGCGTCAAGATCCTGACATTATTATGATTGGTGAAATTCGTGATAAAGAAACCGCTGCTGTTGCTATACAGGCAGCCACTACGGGTCATTTAGTCTTAACCTCACTGCATACCAATAGTGCGGCAGAAACGATTTTACGACTTGTTTCGTTAGGAATATCGCCCCTGCAAATAGCTAACTCGGTTTCACTTATTATAGCGCAACGTTTAATTCGAAAATTATGTCACTATTGCAAAAATCTAAGTACACAGCAAAACACATTTACTGCAATAGGTTGTTTGCATTGTTCGAATGGTTATCTCGGTAGAACAGGTATTTTTGAATTATTACCCATAGATGAAAAAATGGCGAAGTGTATTTTAACGGATAACGATAGTACCTCTATCAAAAATAGCATGAAAGAAAATGGTCATGATTTATTGTATGAATCAGCCTATAAAAAAGTATTACAAGGTATGACGAGCTTAGAAGAAATTAATCGAATTATTATTCAGACCTAATGTCATTCCCGCGTAGGCGGGAATCTATTCAGAATGGATTCCCGCCTGCGCGGGAATGACAGGCAGAATCATTATGCATATTTTAAAAAAATTTATCTCAGCCATTAAAAATAGAGTGTATATTTTTAAAAATACAATAAAACCACTTGAAATGGTCGTTTTTTATCGTCAATTTGCGACATTGATCTCTTCCAATATTCCTATCACACAATGCTTGGACATGTTATATCAAACCCAACAAAATGTTACCCTAAAAACCATTCTTTTAGATTTGAAATACAATCTAGAAAGGGGTAACCATCTTTCAACTAGTCTTCGTAAATTTTCGAATTATTTTGATCATATAACCTGTTTTTTATTAGCAATAGGTGAAAAATCCGGAACATTTGATCTCATGTTACAACATATTGCAAATCATAAAGAAAAAGCCTATCGTTTTAATCATAAAATCAAACAATCATTATTTTATCCTGCGATTATAAGTCTTATTGCAATATTTGTATGTCTAATTATGCTACTATTTGTGGTTCCTCGTTTCAGTCACCTTTTCCAAGAAGCTAATGTTTCACTACCAACATTTACTTTAATTATCATTCATTTTTCAGAAATTTTACAACAATATGGTTTTATCTTCTTAACTCCATTTATTCTTATATTTTTTAGTAAAGAAAAACTTCGCTCACGTCAATTACAAAACCTTGTATATAATATACCTATCATAGGATCTACATTAAAAATTAAACTTATTATAAATTTTACTCGTTACCTATCTATCACACTCAAAGCCGGCTTAGCTATTAGCGAATCTATTCCTCTCATCGCCAAAGCAAGCGGCAATATCTCCTTTGAAAATGATCTAATGATGGTCAAACAATATATTGAACTGGGTCACAAAATAAACAATGCAATGCGCAAAAATCCTGGTTTTCCTGTGTTAATGATAGAAATGATCAAAATAGGTGAAGAATCGGGTACTTTAGATGATATGCTTGAAAAAATATCTATACTCTATGAAAATGAACTAGATCAACTGACAAGCTATTTAAGTGATTTATTAGAACCCTTGATTATGGTGATTCTTGGTGTTTTAATCGGTGGATTAGTTATTGCGATGTATTTGCCAATCTTTAAGCTAGGAACTGCAATATAATGGATATCATTAATTTTATTGGCTCAAATCAAAATCTTTTTTTAGTGCTAGTTGCAGCATTATCTTTGCTCGTAGGTAGTTTTTTAAATGTTGTTATTTATCGCCTACCACGCATGATACAAAATGAGTGGAACCAAGAATGTCGAGCTTACCTAGGTCTTAAACCACATTCGACAGAAATAGAACAACTTAATCTATATCTTCCTCTTTCACACTGCACACATTGCAAAAAAGGCTTAAAACCTTGGCACAATATCCCCGTCATTAGCTATCTCGTGCTACGAGGAAAATGCGCTTATTGCAAAATGAAAATATCCATGCGCTACCCTTTTATAGAGCTTTTATGCTGTCTTGCATCCGTTTATGTGGCCTGGCGATTTGGTTTTACCTGGCAAACTTTAGGTGGTTTATTATTTACTTGGACAATTATTTCGCTCACTTTCATCGATTTAGACTATCATCTCTTACCTGATCATTTAACTTATGTATTATTATGGTTAGGATTATTTCTTAGTATTTATTCTATTTTTTCTAATAGCCATGACGCAATTCTGGGAGCCATTATAGGATATCTCATTTTCTTTATAATACAGTTTTTATTTAAACTTGTTACAGGGAAAATAGGTATGGGACAAGGTGATTATAAATATTTAGCAGGCCTTGGCGCATTTCTTGGTTGGCAACAGCTACCCATTATAATATTACTGGCTTCTGTAATTGGTATGATTTTTGGTATAACGCAAATGTTTATTAGACGTCAGTATAAAAGCGTTCCTATGCCATTTGGACCCTATCTTACTATCGCAGGCTGGATAAGTTTAATCTGGGGAAATGAAATTTTACAAATTTACATGAATCGCGTGATGTCATAATACTATGCTAATTATTGGATTAACAGGTGGAATAGGCAGCGGTAAATCAACTGTTGCCAGATTATTCGAAAAAAAAGGTATCACTGTCATCGATGCAGACCAATTAGCACGTGATCTGACATTACCGAACAAACCTGCACTTGATAAAATTGTCGATAAATTTGGTAATGATATATTATTACCTAATCATACCCTCGATAGATCTAAATTAAGAAAACTGATTTTTACAGATGATCATAAACGTGTTTGGTTAGAACAACTATTACACCCTCTTATTAGAAACGAGCTTGGACAACAGATAAAAGCTGCCCACTCACCCTACTGCATAGTTATGATACCGTTGCTTGTGGAATCAGCCCCTAATCCTCTCATCGATCGCATTCTTGTCGTAGATGCGAAAAAAGAAGAACAGCTTGAACGTGCCGCCGTACGAGACAAACAAACTGATGGGGAAATTTATACCATCTTGCGTAAACAAGCGACACGCGCGCAGCGCTTAAAAGCCGCTGATGATGTTATTTCTAATATGGGCACTTTAGAAGACTTGCAAGGACAAGTGGATGCTATGCATAAATACTATATGTCACTGTCAAGCTAACGGCTCTCGGTGTCATTCCCGCGCAGGCGGGAACCCATTCGGATGGATTCCCGCCTGCGCGGGAATGACACCGAGAGCCGTTAGCTTGATATGTGTTAAAAACACTTTTTTAGCGTGAATAGCTAACAAAATATTAGGTTGTGCAAGAGCTCACATCAGTTAAATACAAAATAACCTCTCTAAGCTGTTCATCACTGCATTCAAAACATCCACCTCTTGCAGGCATGGCGCCTCGTCCTTGGATAGTCATATTTAACAGTGTGTCTATACCCAGCTTACGATAGGCATCCCAGCGTTTTTTATCATGGATGCGAGGTGCATTGACAGAAATGATAGGTTCTTTTGCATGACACGATGCACAAAATTCATTGAAAATTTTACGGCCAGCGTCTTTATCACCTTTAATTTGTTTAACAAAACTAACTGGCGAATGATAAAGCTTTGCATCATCATGCGATGGGTGCTTATAAAGAGAAAACAGAAACCCGCTTAGACCACTTAATATAAGCAATAGCATGATATAAATTTTCATCAGTAGTTCCCGCTAAAGAAGGTTAGCTATGTCCTCGGTGTCATTCCCGCGCAGGCGGGAATCCATTCGAATGGGTTCCCGCCTGCGCGGGAATGACACCGAGGACATAGCTAACCTTCTTTAGCGTAATCGCTGAATTTTCATGCTATTGGATTTTTCTTTTCTTTAATGTTTTTTTTTCCGTAAAGACGATTATGTATTATTTTCAAAAGCGATTGTTCCGTATTAGGACCTATAATTTTACGAACCACATCACCATCTGGATTAATAATATACGTGGTCGGTAAAACCGTGATTTCACCTAATCGCCAAACCTTCGCGGGATCTTCTTGCAAAACAGGAAATAGAATACCTGTCTTTCTTATTGCTTGTTGTAATACAGGATTAGGCAAATTATCATAATTTACGCCAATAATCAGGATATTGTTATCTTGATTATTTTTATAGAAATTATTGAGCTCAGGAATTTCTTCAATACAACTATCACACCAATCCGCCCAGTAATTTACAATAATCCATTTATTTTTAAAATCTGAGAGAGATATAGAGCGTCCTGTTGCATCATGAAATGAAAAACAAATATGACTATAAAACGCTAATATAATAGCCATCACCATAAATATTATGCTTTTGTTATTCGACATCCCTGCCTCCTAAACTATTTAAGAAATTTCTGTTGCCAAAATGGTTTTATAATCATTAACCAACTGATCTGATTTGGGTGGAAATGATAAATAAGCTTGCACTTGACCCTTAGGATTAAATAATAATATTTCTGCCGAATGATTTATCATATATTGATCGTTTGCTTTATTATCCGCCTGTATTTTAACAGCCGTAATATGTAACTGCTTCTCCAATGCCTCGGTTTCTTTAAGTTCAGCTCTTGCACCAATAAAATCAGCATTAAATGCATTGATATAATTATACATTTTACTCATGGAATCTCGTTCTGGATCGACTGTAACCAATACAATTTGTGGCAATTTATCGCTAGGTAATTCCGATTTTAATTGATGATACATTTTATTTAATTCAGACATCGTTGTTGGACAAACATACCCACAATTCGTAAACCCAAAAAACATCATGGTCCAATGACCTATTAAATTATCTTTGGAAAATGGTTTACCTTTATGATCAGTTAATTGAAAATCTTGTATGTTTTTTGATTCTCCTAAAAACACACCATTGATCTTCACTTCTTTTGGAATATAAGTCACGGGTTGTTTGTCAGAAATGCTGACATAGATAAAATATGCACTTATAACTGCCACTAATAGCACCAAACTAATAATGAGTTTTTTGCGGTTTCTCATATACACCTCAAACATAATGATCCACTAACAATAAAATAAAAATCCATCCCAAATAATGAATTGAATATTTAAATGTATTCAATGCATGTTTACTTTCATTAGAATAATAAAGACGTATTACGTGAAATAAAAATATGGCATTTGCAATTAACACACCCACTAAGTAAATCAAACCAGACATATGAATGACATAAGGCAAAATCGAAACGCAAATTAATAAAATGGTATAAAACAAAATATTAAGCTTGGTAAAAGCAATACCGTGAGTATTCGGCAACATAGGAACTTTTGCTTTAGCATAATCATCAAATCGATGAATAGCGAGTGCCCAAAAATGCGGTGGCGTCCAAACATAAATAATTAACACAAGGATCAAAGCTTCTGGACTAATCGTTCCCGTGACTGCAGTCCAACCTAATAAAGGAGGTACAGCACCTGCAATACCACCAATCACGATGTTTTGAGGCGTCGCATGTTTTAAATAAATGGTATAACAAACGGCATAAGCAATCAGAGAAAGAAATGTTAAAATGGCAGTGATAGCATTAATATAAACGAATAAAATCAACATACCCGCGAAACATAGCATCCCTGCAAAATATAGACTGTCTAAAGTTGATATTTTACCTTTTGCGATAGGACGATGTTCTGTACGTCGCATTAATTTATCAATATGCTGATCTGCAATATGATTTAAGGCTGCAGCACTGGCTGCTACTAAAGCGATACCCATACTCCCCAGAATCATGGGAATGACAGGAAAAGATACGGAGGGAGCAAGACACATACCCACCATAGCAGTGAGAATCATGAGTAAAACGACTCTGGGTTTACATAACTCTAAATAATCGCGAGCAGATGCGGATGTTTGACTCATGGATCACTTACCTTTCCTACAAAAAGCTTATATACAAGTGTTATGACAGAAAGCAATAATACTACAGCTATCAAATTATGGCCAATCGCAGTGACTAAAGGAAGTTTAAAAATAACATTTATCATGCCTAGGCAAAGTTGTATAAATAATAACCCCCAAATAAGATAAATCGACTTAAGAAGTGCAGGCTCAGTGTTAATGTTTTTCATAAAATAGACTGTATATACAAAAAGATATAGTGTAATAAGCAGCGCTCCCAAACGATGCATCATTTGTATGGTTTGTCGCGCTTGTTGTGATAAAACACCGCCTTCATAATTAACTCCTACGGGCGAAAAAAAAGTAAAGGCTTCATTAAAATCCATCGCCATCAAGGGATCGGAATTCATACAAAAAGGGAAATCTGGACAGCTAAATGAAGCATAATTTGTGCTTGTCCAGGCACCTAAAAAGATCTGCAAAAACACGAGAATTAAACCGATTACAGCTCCTATTTTAATACTTGTAGGTTGCTCTACTCTTCCAGATGATTGGTCACTGTTATTTAAATAAATCAACCAAAGTATGCTTAATATCAAAAAACCACCTAATAAATGCTGGGTGACTACGATAGGTAATAATTTATAGGTGACAGTCCACTGCCCTAACAAAATTTGGTAAATTAAAAGAGCTAAAAGACTTACACCCAAAATGATATTGCTACGGCTACGCAATGCCTTGGAAAAAATTAAACAAAAAATCACGAGTATCATTAAACCTAAACTACCCGCAAAATAGCGATGTATCATTTCCGCCCATGCTTTAAATACGTCTAGTGTACCTGTCGATGGCACAGTTAAATGACCATAACAGCCGGGCCAATCAGGACAGCCCAAACCCGCATCCATTAAACGTGTAAATGCACCTAGACCAATCACGGTTAATGCAAAAAAGCTTGCAAAAATAGCCGCTATGCTAAGATATTGCCGCTTAAGCACGTTGCGAGGTCTCTAATACATGATTTAAATCTTTTAAAATATTCATAGGATTTGATGTATCGGCATAATACATAAACAAATTCCCAGCCGGATCAACTAAATAAATTTTATTTTCGACAGAAAAATCTTTTTTCTCCATAACGGATTGCTCTGATGAGACAATTTTAAAATTCACTCGCTCACTATTTTTTCCCAAAGCTTTTTTTATCTGATTTAATGTATAGGCAACATTTTCACAATCGCTATCACAAACATTTTTAGTGACGTGCACGACTTGCCATTGGTTTCTATCACTGCTTTGCCAAAGATTTTTCACATCCACAGGCGGATTAACGATCACACCATGATTTGAGGTTTTTAAAGTAAAGTTCTGGTGGTTGTAATACAATAACCCACTTAAAGCAATGGGCAAAAAAAACGCTAATATTAAAAATATTAATGGTGTATATTTTCTTTTCACTTGTGTAGTCGTCATACTCTTGCTCTCTGTATATAAAAAAACGATCCAATCAAAAACACAATGGCTAATGCAAACCATTGGATTGCATACATCATATGTCGTTCTGGTGGCGCTATAGAAATTACCCAATCTCTTACAAAACCGTTTGATTCTCCCGGGTCTAAACGCAAAAGAAAAGGATAAAAATCATGTTTAGTTAAGCCACGCAATTCATCGATGTTAATTTTTTGCATCACCCATGGTTTGACGCTAGTATCCAATATATTTTTTCCTAATATAAATGTATGCTTGTCCACTAATTTGATATATCCCAGCAGCTGTAGTTTACCAGAAATGGGGGCCAAAAATGGTAAAAATTTATCTCCCTTAGGCATCCATCCCCTATCGATTAATAGCCACTTTTGGCCGCCCATGACACGCATCGGAGTTATGACCTCAAAACCAAGCTTACCTTGATGTAGACGCGAAATAAGCATAGAAAATGCAGGCAACCATTCCCCTTCTACAACGACGGGTTGAAATTGAATATTTTCGAGCTTGCCGGATAAAAATTCAAAAGGTTTAGGTAGTTCATGTAATCGTGCTTCATAGGTTTTTAACAATGTTTGTTTGTCATAATAACGATATAATTGCCAAATACCTAATATACAAAAAAGCACGATTGAGAACAGGACGAAACTCAAAAATCCATACGTTTTATTGCTTGGCATAAGCACTCGCATCAAAAAGCGTATAAGAAAGCACGACCTCTTTAATATCTCTAGCAATCTCAGGTTCTATAAAAAAATACACCGGCATTTCTGCTTTTTGGCCTTTGAAAAAATATTGCTGCGTGAAACAAAAACACTCGGTTTTCTTCAAAAAACGTGCAGCTTCCGTGGGTGTGATGCTGGGAATAGCTTGGACCGTGATATCCTTATTTGTTTGATTTTCAGCATAAAAATAAATTAACTTTCTTTCACCGGGATGTATTGTGATACGTGATTGCAAGGGAGTAAATTTAAATCTTAAATCACCATTAAGGGAGGTTATAAAATCAACTTTAATGGTCCGCGAATAATCAACGGTCATCGCATTATCAACTTTTGCTACAGATCTCGCAGCTCCGCCATTAATGCCTTCTCTTTTACAAATTAACTGGTACAAAGGCACCATCATATAAGACATGCCAAACATCCCAACTACGCCTAAAACTAATAAAAACACTAACCGTTTGTGATTCACCATGATTCAGCGTCTACATAGATTGTTTACATAAATGTAGGTAAGGCTAACACAACTAGAATAAGAAAAGGTAGCGTTGCCCAAAAAAGTTCTGTGGCAAGCGATTTATGAAAATTCACTGTTTTAAACTGATGAAGTTTAATCAATGCATACATAAGCCCAAGGAATACCATTAAGCTTAAGCCACAGCAAATATATAAAACTGTCATATGCAAATCGTCGAGCTTGTGACCTATCATGAAAAATATACCTAGTTCGAAACGCGCAACAATTAAACCATATATCACAAATAACACAAGCATAATGATAAATTTTTGAGCAACTTATTGACAATTTTTCCAGGTATGTTTTACTTACCTGCTTTAATAGCTTCAATATTGGACATGTCATGATAAACATAATTAAATTTGCGCATATTTTGCTCGCTTTGAGCCTGCTAGGATTAACGACTTATTGCTTAAGCTTAACGAATGCCAAACACCGCACCGAGCTCGTATTTATCAATAAAAATCTGCTTATAATTGGTTTTTTTGCACTTTTAACAGGGAGTTTACTTGTTTATCCGAAACACTTTAATTTTCATACCCCTTGGATACAGGCAGCATATTTACTGCTAATTATTTATGGAATAACAATAGGACTTTGTATTAAATTCTCAAAAAAAATCGCTCAAACTTGGATAGGACGATGCATCTACCTTACTCTGATTGCCATACTTATGATCATCATACATGATGCAGTAATGAAAGATACTTTCTTAAACTTCAGCGATTCCCGCTAAACCGAGCCGCGACCGTCAGGGAGTGATCACTTCAGGTTAAGTGATCACTCCCTGACGGTCGCGGCTCGGACATACTACTTGAGATTACTATGTTTTATGATATCTTAAAAATTCTGCACATTATTAGCGCAAGTCTTTTATTGATGAGCGTTATCCACGCTTTTAGGCTTTGGCTAACCCATTTTCGTTCCCACCAGTCTATTCGTGTAAATGACGCCATAGGATGGGCTCTATTCCTTCCTACCGCCATTTTTCAATTAGCCTCGGGTTTTACCATGATAAGCTTAAAACAATATGCCATGTCTGAATTTTGGATAATAGGCAGCATGAGTAGCTTTATGGTGTTAATCATTAGTTGGTTTAGTTTTCTATACCTGCTCTTCACCGCGCCACCCAAAAATCGTTTTAATGAAGCATTACAAATTACTTTACTCCTAACGACCGGTATTACATTATTAGTCATGATATTTTTAATGGCTAATAAAATACTTTAATGTGCATTCACAATCATCAATTATGCATAAACGATCTAGCTTTTAAGCATGAGCATTATGTTTTGTTTTCTAAACTCCATCAGATAATAAACCCTGGAGAGATGATTCAAGTACGCGGGCATAATGGTTCTGGAAAATCTACTTTATTACGTATACTTGCTGGCTTTCTAGAACCTCATAAAGGCATGGTGACTTGGAACGGTCATTGCATTACAAAAAACAGAGAAGACTATATTGAAAATATGACATATATCGGCCACTTAAATGGAATAAAATCTAATTTAACTGTTTATGAAAATTTACGCCTTAAATGCACACTTTTTTCATCATCAAAAGATTTAAACATCATTTTAAAAAAAATCGGCTTAGAAGCGAATTCACAGATACACGCACAAAATTTATCTGCAGGACAATTACGACGTTTATGCTTAGCTCAACTTATGCTGACATCTGCTAAATTATGGATTTTAGATGAACCGAATACTGCATTAGATGATGCGGGACAATCCTTATTAAATACGTTAGTCATTGAACATATCGCAAATAAAGGCATGGCTGTCATAGCAACGCATCAAGCTTTAACATTAACACCAACGAAAACGATTTTTCTTGGCGATCATCATGCAACTTAACTATATAAACGTTTTTTTTCAACTAACAACATATGAAATAAAAATCATATTACGCTCTACGGTTGCGTGGATCACTCCACATATATTTTATGTCATCATAGTATGTTTATTTCCAATAGCTATAGGACATGACCAAGAATTATTAGTCAGCATGGCGCCTGGCGTTATTTGGGTAGCTGCATTATTAGCAACTATCATATCTATGGGGCATTTATTTCAAAACGATTATCATGAAGGTTATCTTGATTTATTATTAGTAAGTACTTATCCTTTAAGTTTGTTAGCGTTAACCAAAATTACAAGTCACTGGATATGCCATGGTTTACCGCTAATTTTAATCAGCCCTCTATTAGGATTAATGCTAAACTTAAGTGTCGAAGAACTTTATGCGCTTATTTTCACATTATTGCTCGGAACACCTGTATTAAGCCTCATAGGTGCGATAGGTGCAGCACTGACAGTAGCAGTTAAGGGAAATGGACTTTTATTACCTATGCTTATTATGCCTTTTTACATTCCTGTACTTATTTTTGGAACAGGTATTATGATCATGACACATCAAAACATGCCTGTGATAGCATATTATGCCATGATGGGAGCTTTGGTTTTATTAAGCTTAGGATTCGCACCTATACTGACAGGACAAGCTTTAAAAATAGGAGCAAGCAGATAAATGTTTGCATGGTTAAATAAAAATTTTTTATCTTTACGCGCTTTTTATATCAATACTACATGGCTTATTCCATGGATTATGACAGGATTTAGTTTGTGCTTTATCTATGGAATGTTCACGGGTTTATTTATAGCACCCGCCGATTATCAACAAGGCGATGGATTTCGCATTATTTACGTTCATGTTCCCAGTGCTTTTGCTGCGATGTTTATTTATCTTATGATGGCAATCTGTGCCATGATTACATTAATTTGGCGAGTTAAAATTACAGCAATTTGTATGTCATGTAGTGGGCCTATTGGTGCATGGTTTACTTTATTGGCACTTATCACCGGCTCTATTTGGGGAAAACCCATGTGGGGCACGTGGTGGATTTGGGATGCAAGACTGACTTCTGTTTTAATATTATTATTTATTTATTTGGGTTTTATTGCTTTGCAATCAGCCATTGAAAATAGTCGAACACGAGATCTGGCTACGAGCATTATGACAATCGTTGGTATCATCAATCTACCTATCATTCATTATTCTGTTATTTGGTGGAATACACTTCATCAAGGACCTACGATTAGTAAGTTATCTGCCCCTTCTATTGCATCATCTATGCTTTATCCATTGCTAGCAATGATTAGTGCGTTTATATTGTTTTATTTCTTAATAGTAGTCATACGCATGCGGAATCAAATTCTTATGAGAGAAATAAAATCATGATAAGCGATTATGGAATATATATTTGGTCAGCTTATAGTATTACCATTTTTATTTTAGGCTTAAATATTTTTTTCGCGCTACGTGAAAAAAGAAAAATACTTCATCTTTTAAAAAAATCATGATCTTATGAATCGTAAACAAAAAAATAGGCTCATCGGTGTTTTAATCGTATTACCCTTAATAAGTATTGCGACAGGATTAATATTATTTGCTTTAAAACAAAATATAAATTTATTTTACACGCCAACACAACTAAATACGTTAAACAATCTACCTAAGCAGACAATACGTATAGGTGGTTATGTGAAAACAAATGGGGTGCATTATGATAAATCAGGTGAAACAGTAAGTTTTGTTGTAACAGATAGAACACATGATATCGAAGTTCATTTTAAAGGTGTTTTACCTAATTTATTCAGAGAGGGTCAAACAGTCGTCGTGACTGGTAAATTGAATAATCAACATCAGCTTATAGCTCATCAAGTACTCGCTAAACATGATGAAAAATACATGCCTAAAGCTGTAAGGAAAGAATCACATGCTTCCTGAGCTGGGGAATTTCGCAATTATTTTGGCGCTTTCTTTTGCTATGCTACAATCATTTTCTCCGCTGTTTAAACAAAATATAAGGTTTGTCCAAATAGGAACAACGTCAGCAGTAGCTCAATTAATATTTTTATCTCTAGCTATGTTTATACTGATCTGTAATTTTATAAATAATGATTTCACTGTACTATATGTAAGAGAACATTCTCATCATCTATTACCATTTTTTTATAAAATTGGTGCTGCATGGGGCGGGCATGAAGGATCTTTATTGCTTTGGTGTCTGATCTTAAGCGCATGGACCATAGCATTTGTATTTTTTTCTAGAAAAAATTTACCTCGGAATATCTATTCAACTATGATTGCAGTACTTGGAGCACTTAGCACTGGGTTTATTGCATTTTTATTTTTAACATCGAATCCTTTCAAGCAAGATTTTCCTGATTCACCTATGGTTGGAAATGATTTAACTCCACTTTTACAAGATCCGGGCTTAATTTTTCATCCTCCTGCTCTATACATGGGTTATATAGGCTTTGTTATACCGTTTGCATTTGCTATAGCTGCATTACTTGACGGTAAATTAGATAATCAGTGGGCGCGAGCATGTAAACCCTGGGTTATTCTACCATGGGCGTATTTAAGTTGCGGCATAGTGCTTGGTAGTTGGTGGGCTTATCGCGAATTAGGCTGGGGGGGATGGTGGTTTTGGGATCCAGTAGAAAATGCATCATTATTACCTTGGTTATCTGCAACAGCATTATTACATAGTTTAATCGTTTCTGAAAAACGCAATGTCTTTAAAGGCTGGACCATCTTACTTGCCATTATCACATTTGGATTAAGTTTGATGGGTACATTTTTGGTGAGATCAGGTATATTAATTTCTGTTCATACATTTGCTAACGATCCCGCGCGGGGAATATTTTTGTTAAGCTTTCTTGCATTTATCATTGGCGGTGCATTTTTTCTATATGCCGTTAAAATTAAAGATTTTTATCAAGCATCTCAATTTAATCTCGTTTCACGAGAAACCGCTTTACTCATCAATAGTGTTATATTGCTCACTGCCATGGCAAGCATCGCCTTAGGAACACTTTATCCGATCATACTTGATTCATTGAATCTTGAAAAAATTTCAGTAGGTGAACCCTATTTTAACATTATCATCACACCAATTATATTAATCCTTTTATTAATCATGGGGGTTGCACCACATATACATTGGAAGCAACAATCCATATTACTATTATGGAAAAAATTGCGAATAAGTCTATTATTAAGCATAGTATTAGGTGTAACTTTGCCTTGGGCATTAGGTTTTAAAATACATCTTTTAACATGCGTAGGTCTGGCATTTGGATTATGGGTTATAATATCTACTTTACAATATTGTTTTACTTCAAAATCATCTAATCATATACCCATGATCACGGCTCATCTTGGAATTGCTGTCCTTGTTTTAGGAATTACTATAAACAAATCTTACAGCGAAGAAAGACAAGTTAAATTATTTCTCAATGAAAAAACCTCACTTGCTGGATATGATTTTACTTTTAAGAAACTAGATGAAACCATTAAATCAAATTATCAAAGTCAAATCGCAACTTTTTTGATTCATAAAAACGAAAAAAAAGCAGGTACTCTTAAAGCTGAACAACGTATCTATCTTAGTCACGATCAACTATTTAGCAAACCTGGCATTCATTATAATGTATTTCGCGATCTCTATCTGACACTGGGAGCACAGCATTCAGACGGTAGCTGGTCTATACGCGTCTATTATAAACCGTTTGTGCGCTGGATTTGGTTTGGTGGATTCATGCTATTATTGGGTGGATTTTTCACATTTATCCCCATTAGAAAACGAGAACTCCTATGAACATCATAAAAATTAAATTTGTCGTTCCTCTTTTAGTATTTTTCCTAGTGGTAGGATTTTTATGGCATGGATTAAAAGTCAACCCTAACCATATTCCGTCGCCTTTGATTAATCAACCAGCACCCGCGTTTACTTTACCACAATTATTTTCTCCTAATGAAATCACTAGTCGTGATGATTTTATAGGTCATGTGACCTTATTGAATGTCTGGGCAACCTGGTGCAATACTTGTTTAGAAGAGCATGATTTTTTACTTAAACTCAGCAATATTGAAAGTTTAAGAATCGTTGGCTTAAATTATAAAGATGATACTTCTCTCGCTAAACAATGGTTACAAGAAAATGGTGACCCTTATCATATTGTTGCGGTTGATTCATCCGGCAACACTGGTATAGACTGGGGTGTTTATGGCACACCTGAAACTTTTATCATCGATAAAAAAGGCATGATTCGATACAAACACATTGGTCCGATTAACGCTACTATCTGGAAAAAAACATTACATCCTATCATTATACAATTGCGGAATGAAACGTTGTGAATAAATGTTTTATCTTTTTTATATTATTATTTTTAAATCGATACAGCATTGCAGCTGAAGATTATTATAAGTTTAACTCTCATAAAGACCAGCAACGCTTTGCATCGTTAACATCTGAATTACGTTGTTTAGTTTGTCAAAATCAAACATTGGCGGAATCAAATTCCCCACTCGCCGAAGACTTACGCAATCAAATTTATATAAAAATAAATTCAGGACAAACCGACAAAAATATTACTGATTATTTAATTAGTCGATATGGAAACTTTATTTCTTACCGGCCACCGCTTGATAGCAGCACTGTATTTCTGTGGTTTGGTCCTTTTATCATTTTTATTTTTGGAATTTTTTATTTGTTTTACATTATAAAAAAGAACAAGCAATGATATTTTTTGTTGCGGTTTAAACAAATATGATCATATTTGTTTTACATTCCATAAATATTTCTGCATATAATTATTGTTAAATGTTGATTCCGGATTTTAAATTGATATTATGTTAGGAAACATCTAATCGATGTTTTTTATCAAAACTGCGATCTTACTCAGTATAGGACTTTCATACATACAATAAGATCACTTGCAAGTATATTTGATTAATTAAGGAAAATTTATAATATGAAGCTATTTACTTCAGAAACAAAAAAACAAATTCCATCCGAAACAAAATCAGTAATCACCTCAGAAACCAACAAAAAAAGACAAAAGATTGGGATAGAACCAGGAACGTTTTATCAATTACAAGACATTATTAAAACTAATATAGGACATCTTAGCTTAAAAGAACTTGAAAATTGTTACCATCCTGACGAAGGCATTAAATCTGGTTTAAGAGACATCTTGAAAAAACATATTAATACTAATAATTGGCTTAAAAGTGTAGAAGGAAAAAATATAGAAATACATTTTTACTCAGACGGTTATGATCCTCCAAAATCTTATTTCTATCATGTGGATGGAGGCGAAATCAAGCGTAACACTTTCGGTGGTTGCGCCAATGAAACCCCTTGGAGAAGAAAGTATATTAATGCCGATGGAAGTGTTTCTAAAAAATCTTTCACGTGGGGAAGTCCGGTAGATGACGTTTCAGTAGAAGAAAATCAAAAGAGTGTTGCGGTTAAGCCGTAACACTAAAAATAATCTGGCAGAGACTTTTTTAAAGTTTCTGCCTCTTTATTTTATAGAAATAAAATAACCAGACTAATTCCTATATGGGTTACAATTCTTCTGTTGTTAAAGGATAATTAGGTTTTAATTCTCGCAAAAACGTTTCACAAGGCATTATTAATACATTGTCTTGTTGAAGCGTTTCAACGCCTCGATAAAGCATAATCGCGGTGGCACTAGGGTAATCTTCTAAAAAACTGCGTAAAGACCTTAAATCTGATGAGTCAATGTGGGTTGTGTTTTTTACTTCTAGTGCCCATAATCCTAAGTTTCCATACATAATAAAATCTACTTCAACTCCAGAACGAGTACGCCAATAATA
>Ga0207073_1086_pt1 | contig 19342 bp, 19 predicted proteins | sample Alteio_BWMinHeat_65_FD_153575 | JGI IMG/M metagenome (GOLD analysis project Ga0207073, IMG submission 153575) | Enriched cells from forest soil in Barre Woods Harvard Forest LTER site, Petersham, Massachusetts, United States -... | ecosystem: Environmental > Terrestrial > Soil > Temperate forest >...
ACGGGAGGCTGCATAAACGATTTGTGATATGGGATGATAAAGCGGTTGGGTTTCAATATGATCTAAATCAATGGCTGCAAAATCAGCTGCTTTACCTTTTTCTAGAGAACCTGTGATGTGATCAATGCCCAATGCTTTGGCGCCATTTATAGTTGCCATTTTTAAGACATTTTCAGCAGATAGGCTTTCTGGATTTAAGCTCGAAAGTTTGGCAAGTAGGGAAGCCATACGCATTTCATTAATCATGCTCAAATCATTATTGCTCGCAGAACTATCCGTTCCTAAAGCCACATTTAAGCCTGCGGCTTGTAATTTTTCGACAGGGCACACCCCACTCGCTAACTTCATATTAGAAAGAGGGCAGTGGACAATATTAGGTTTGCCTGCTTTTAGAATTTCTAGATCCGTGTCATTAATTTGTGTCATATGGATAGCAATGATTTGTGGGGTCATGTAACCGATTTTTTCTAAACGTTGTATGGGGGTGAGTTTGGTTTCGGCAAGTGATTGTCGCACTTCATGCGCTGTTTCATGTACATGTATATTGATTTTTAAGTTATACCGATCAGCCATTTCTTTGACGCGTAACAAAGGTGCTTCAGGGACAGTATAGATCGCATGGGCTGCCATCGTTGCATTGACTAAAGGATTATTTTGATAAGTCTGGATAAAATCTTCAGCTTTTTCTAATTCTTCGTTAAGATCTTTCGCCCAATTGGTTGGAAACGTAATGACATGTGCGCCGATTTTAGCGCGAATACTGGCTTTTTCAGCAGCTTTTGCAGTATCATTCATAAAGAAATACATTTCATTAAAACAAGTTGTACCTGAACGTAGCAATTCGGCGATAGCAAATTCGGTGTTATCTCTCACAAACTCATGCCCAACCCATTTTTTTTCAGCCGGCCATATATAATTATTTAGCCAATTCATGAGGGCTAAATCGTCCGCGACACCTCGTAAATACGTCATGCCAAGATGTGTATGGCCGTTGATAAGGCCAGGAATGATGGCATGGCTTCCATAATATTGTACGGAGTTTGAAGTATAATGTTGTTTCACATCTTTACTGGGTAAAATATCTTTAATTAAGCCTTCATGAATGATAAGTGCATGATCTTTAAGGATTTTATTCGTTTCTTCACAAGTTATTATCCATGAGGCATGGATGATATGATCTACGGTTAACATGGCTTTGATTTCTCTCTGATTTTTTCTATGGGTGTTTAGTGAGTTGTATTGTAAAGGTTTTTTTGTATTTTGAAAGATCTGTATTTCTTAACTCCTTTTAAGTCAAAAATGCACATTTAATGTTTCCTTAATAATAAAATGGCAATATAATGATCAATCAAGTTAATATTGAAGTGCACTATGCCATTTTACTATCCCCAAAAATTACTGAAAGTATTTGCAAACTATGAGACTCAACTCAAAGAGTTAATTACATTTGTGTCTTTGAGTGAATTTGAGGATTCTAACTATCGAAGCGAAGTTAAAACAGCATTACAGTCTAATCTAAAAAAATTAAAAGATATCCAAAACCAAAAATTATTTCATAGTGTTCAGAAGACCTGGACAGACTGGGGCTCCGTAGAAGAATTTGTAACAGATGTTATAAAACCAATATATGAGTTAACCTCTCCTCCTCTTTTCAAGAAGTCCAGTAATATTCGTTATCATAAATCTTTTGCATTAGAGTTCAAATGGCTTCAAATTAAAAAAAATTTCCTCCAAGATTTATTAAAACTCCCTTCAGTTATTGCTTTCAAAGAGAACGATCAAAAAGACGAAAATGATCATAAAGAAGAAAATGTAACATTAGAAGTTTTAAAGGAAAAGGCTCTATTTTTATTAAAAGGAAAAGATATTGGAACGCAAAAATATCCTGATGGAGTTCCCTTAAGCACAGAAGAAGAATGTTTATTAGAGTATGCTCTTCAATATGTTAAGAAACAAACTAGTTCACAGAAAGAAGCATTCTTAACATTGGAGGAAGAACTGTCAAACCTTTTGACCTCAGCAAATCAATCACAAAAAACAGCATTAAAAGCAAAGCTTAGTAAATTATTTTCTTATCGTGCTTTAGATAGTTACGCATTGAGTATGATAGAAAATATTTCCAAACTACCGGGAATACCTAAAATTAATAAAGAAAACATGGGTGAACATGAAAGAAAGCAATTTGAAGGATTTACTCAAGTTAGCGTGATTTCACCTGTTGATAATCAGAATAATGTACCGAATGAAATACCAAATGAAGCCAAAATGATTTTAAGTAAATCTAAAAGATCTATAGTTCTTCAAAAGGATCAACGCAATAGCGATAAATACATTGCATTTTGGAATGGATATTGTTGGGATAAAGAAAAAAGGGAATGGAAAGCGGGGGTTGTGCGTCAACCTATATATGCTTTTTATCTTAAGGATTTAACGATACCTAATGAAATGTCTAATGATAGTGAACTTATTAGACAAATTGGCATGAGATTTCATATTACCCATAGTGCGATTGAGCCATCAATACGAGAATGCGTGTTGCAATATGTAATCCGTCATCAGAAATATCTTGAACTACAGGGTAATGATTATGAGTTCATGATTTATAGTATAAGTTATATTGCCATTCTACGAGATTTGGATTATACAAATATTTTAAAGTATGTTACAGATATAAAATCCCTAGCTCTACATGATTTTTTTGATAAGCATCATGCGGTGATCAAGGAAATATTAGAAGAGTTAGGAGTTGTGAATGAAAGAGAACAACAATATTATGAGGAGAGTTTGTATAGTAGCGACAATTATGATTGTTATCCCATAAATATTACAAAGTTGAATCGAATGATTCATGATGCAAAAGCAGTTTTATTAGAAAATAAAGTGGAGGAAAGTGCTAGAGCGGATTCGGTAATAATGCCTGAGTCTATTGCGCTAACAGAACAAATTACTATGCCAGTTCCAGAAAGAAAAGTTCTTCCAACAGAAGAAAATAATGCTACTCAACCTCAAGAAGATAATGCTACTCCATCACAAGAAGATAATGTTTCTCTATCACAAGAAGATAATACTACTCCATTAACTGTGATTCCAGATTCCCCGTCCGTACCTATTGCACAAAATTCTTATGATAGACAAATACAAGAAATTGGGCAAAAGAAAGAAAAAGCGAAACAAGAGCTTGAAGAGAAAAAATCAACCGCATTAAAAGTCTTTAAGAACATTCAAACAAAGATTAATTCATATAAGACAACCTCAATAATGTCTTATTTTTCAGAACAACAAGAAGATTACAATGCGTTTATAGCTTATGTTAATACAGAGCTTAAAAGAATAGAGGGTGGCTTTGTTTATAACAATAGTAAAACATCCGAAGCATTTATTTTAGAATTCAATAATATAATCCAAGCTAAAGGGATGATTTTGTCATTTAATTTGTACTCAGAAGAGGATAAAAACAAGCTTCATCATTTGATCAATCCATACATAACCGCATGTGAGCAATATTATTGTCAAGAAAGTCAAAGAAGCGACGGAATTTTTGATAAGAATATCAGTGAGTTAAGAAGACTTGCAAATGCGCAAGCAAATGCAAGCGCCGCTGCAGTATCAGCTCTAGTTGCCGCAACGGCAGCTGCAAGTTCAGCAGTTTTAGCATTAGAGAAAGAAGTTGTAATACGAGAAGCAGCTGCTACTGCTAGAAAGCTTGCGAATGAAGAAGCAGTCGAAATTGCTAAAAAGGAAACTGCTAAAAAGCTTGCGGAAGAAGCAGTAGAAACGGTTAGAAAACGTGAAAAAGAAAAAGAAGAAAAAGAAGAGGCTAGAAAACTTGAAGAATCAAAAAATGAAGCAGCAACTAAAAAAATTAAAGCAGTCAGAAATCAAGCAAAATCTATATTAGGTAAGGATGATATCGCGAGCCAGTTTCCGAACTGTGTTGAGGTTCCACCAATCGAGATCCGACAATTAAGTTGGTACTTATTCAATAGCCGTTTGATTTCACTTGAAGGTGCTATTAAATTAAATCAATTGTCAGAAGAAAAGTCCTCTGAATCTATAGAATTACAAAAGTTACGAAATGCAATAAATGAATATCACAAGACAAAAAGTATTTGGAAAAAAATAGTTAAAACTTCAACTCGAACCATTAAGGATTTTGAGTTATTACTTACGATTGCACATGAAAGTGGCAAGACCTCGATTGATACATCAGATATTGATATGTGTTTAATTGCACGATCCCAAAGGAATAGAAGATCATTAAGTTTTTTTCAAGCTGTAAAAAAGGAAGATTGCAAGACTCATACTGAGTTATTTTTACATAAAATAACGCAGAAAAGCCGATAGAATTTTGCTAAGTTATACTATCCTCTTCCTCTATGTTGTTTGCCTGAAAATCGCATAAGATTGTTATTAAAGCCGCGTCCTTTATTTTGAAAATTTAATTTAATGATAATTTTTTTGTGATGATCGAGTTTTTGGAAAGGTTCTGATTCAACAAGGAATGGTTCTATAAGTCCTAATTTTAAAGCATGTTTTTCAAGAGTCGTTTGATGAATATCTTGAGAATTGTCGCCTCTCATATAAATCCATTTTTTTGCTTCGGGACCCGCAAGTTGAAGCAATTCATGAATCAGCTCTTTTGGATTTTCCGCCGATAGTTTTAACAAAGTTTCTTTTACGGGTTCATGCAGTGCAAAACATTCTTCGAATTTTTTTGATTGAAATACTTTATGAGCTGCTTTAATGATGTCGCTCGGCACAAATTTATATTGACTTAATATAGCACGTAATGGTTCTAATACCGATGAGTTGATGTCAGGTAAAGGCGTGAAGAGAAATCTTGTATCGGCATTGCGCTGTTGATTCACAATAGCGGCGAGAACAATGCACTGCTCATAATTACTCATCCCACCTGGCTTAGCTTTTATGATTTTTGATTTTTTAGGTGCTACGGCTTTTTTTTGAGTTTTTTTAGCAGGTTTTTTTGTAACTTTTTTTGTGGATTTTTTAATGGATTTTTTGGTCGTGGTTTTTTTCGCTTTGCTAGTTGCTTTCTTGCTGGTGCGCTTTTTCATAAAACCCCCTCATTTTTTCTTACTCTATACTTTCATTATATAACAAAATGATGATAATAAAGTGCTAGCTATCTTCTTGATTATTCTAATAGTTTAAGTAAGATACACATAATATCTACGTAAAAAGAGGTTATTAATGAATATTTTAACAAAGCTCATTGAATTAGAAGAAGAAGCGACGAATTTTGGTTTTAAATGGGATAATTCAGAGCAAATTATGAGACAAATTCTCAGTGAATGTTCAGAGGTGGAAGTGCATCTTAATGATAAAAATAAAGAAAAACTTCAAGAAGAAATCGGTGATTTGTTACATGCCATTTTTACATTGTGTGCATTTAATAAAATAAATCCTCTTGAAACATTAGAGAATAGTGTTTATAAATTTGAACGTCGTTTCAGGATTGTTCAGCAATTAGCAAAAGAGCAAGGCTATACATCATTAAAAGGGGAGTCTTTTGAAAAACTGATGGAATTATGGGATGTAGCCAAGAGGACAATATGAGCTTGCTTTGCTTTAGGTTTATGATATAAATCTTGAGGCTAATCAGATATAAATACAAAAAGGAGAAGTGTGTGTTTAGTTCATCAAAAAAAAATATATTAAATGAAAATAAACCAAGTCGAATTTTAGATGATAATATGGAATTTGTTTTTCAGGATAGCGAAATAGGAAGTGTCAATTTTGCAGGAGATAACCTTAAACTACTAGGTTATACTTTTGATACTCGTTCATTGGCAATTCATATGTTTCAGTCGTCAGAAGATGCATTACAAGAAATTCGTTCGAATATGAAAATTGTATATCACGATAAGTTAATTCCTATAGATGATGAAACATTTAATGCATTAATGGATTATGGTAATAGACTATGTTCTCTGCCTAGGCTTGTTAAATAAATAGTACAGCGATTCCCGCTAAGAGCTGGTGTAAAATATTATAAGGACAAGCACTAATGGGACCAACTTTAGATTGTTCAGCATCACTATGTGTTCGTAAACATCAATAATATATGGAGAAAATATGTCTTTTACAAGAAATGAAGATCAGCTAACAGAGGAATTGATGAAAGTGAAAATAGATTTATTGCGGCAATTAACGGAAGAGAAATGTAGAAAACATCGAATTTCATGGTTTAATACAAGTGTTTCTCGTTATAATTATAGTGAAGCAGAATGTACAAACGCTTCAAAAAACGCTGCGGCAGCGCTGCAAGAATTGTATCAACTAAAATTCGGAGCTAAGTGAGATCCTTTTTCGTGATTGTACCACGGAGTAAGGAAAAAGGGGCAAATGACGAGCGTGCCTGCGGTACACTTGTCATTTGACCCCCTTTTATCTCATCAACAAGTTAGCACTTATGGGATCATACACCTTTTTAAATCAAATTTTAACTCACCATGCTCAAAGGTATTCATCTTCGGTGTTATTAAAACATTCGATCTATCCCGATAGCCGCCAAGACAATATTTATAAGACAAATGGTCTAATTCCATTTCAATAAAACAATGATTTCCGTTAACAACTACATTGACAGGAATTTCTGGATGTAAATGTTTCATTTCTTCCTTAAATGCGATTGCTCTTAAACGACAACTACCAATTTTTAATTTGCGCGCTTCATTAAGGTATGCATGACCATTATGAACCGTTATACCAATCTTATTCCACAATAAATCATCATACCCTCCAAACTTTAGATATTTTATTAATAAAAAATATATGTCTCGATGATGAGGAATAGGATTTATGGTGTTAAATATGGGATTCGCGTAATGTTTAGGCATCTGCAACAACAAATTGACGGTAACATTGCTAACTTTATCTTTGTTCGCTAATCGAATGTAATATAGATGATTTTCTTTAGAATATTTAATTTGAAAATCTTGTGCTTTTAAGTAATTAATTGCGATATCTAATAGTTTTTCATCAGGATCTAAAGACGGCAAAACTTGCCAATCTTGAGTAAGCGTGAGTTGCTTTTCTCCCTTGAATAATCTCTGTGTTGACTCAGCTTTTCTTTTGTCAATGACTTCTTTCGTTAAACCATGAAGATGAAATATATATTGGCAATCAACTAGTTTTTCAGTCGCATTCATTCCTTGTAATTCAAAGTACTGAAATGGAGAAGATGGATTTTCATTAATAAATAAGTCTGTATAAACCTCGTTCCGATAATATTTATTTGATGGCGTGAAAACCATGAGATCAACTGGCTTAAAGATAGGCTTTTTATATGATGAATGTGCTGCAGAAGCTTTGGTATCAATACCACTTCGATAAGTTTTATGGCTAAGGTTTTTTTGTTCAATTAATTTCTCTTTAATAAAATATAATTCAGCTTGTTCATTTTTATTGTTTTCAACATTTGCAATTTCAATGTCAATAATAATTTCTTTTATTTCATTTAAGTGATACTCATCGATGTTGGATGCGAAAAGCGGAGATACTTTATTGAGAGTGACTTCAATCGGTTCATTATCATCTAGTATTTTTTTTATTGTTATATAGTCAAGAAATTGCATCCTTGTGATATCTATTTTTTGTTGAACGGCTTTTTGAATAATTGTAGCTTGAGTAGCTGGCTTTAATTTGGGAGCTAACAAATTATCAAAATCTTCGTCATTAATTGCTTTGCATAATGATTCTTTATTCATTTTAATGAGTTGTTCATTTTCCCATAAATATAAAGAATGACCATCATGAAATAAATGCATCATATGTTCTAACATGCGTTTGCGCTTATTGGGCGACCAACTTGAGAATGACCAATCAGAAAAAATATAAATGGTTCCAAGATCTATTTTGTTTTGCGAGGAATCTCCTATTTTTTCTTTTGGAGCATAGTTGAGTTTTTCTCTTTCTATTGCATCTCCTATATCTACACCAAAAATTCCTTGAGTTTTAGCAAAATCTTTGATTTTGGTATAGGATGTTGATGGAAGCCAAGTGCCAAATAATCCTGTTTTCCTTTGCAAAGTGGGGAGTAAGGCTGCGATTAGTTTTAGTGAAATATCGACTTGCAAATCAACAGAATAGGATTGAAATTTATGATCACGGTAAGGTAATAAAAGTTTTTTTAATTCAGCAGATTTTTGTTGATTTGCGACACTTGGAAAAAGTTTATGTTCAATTCGATCGATTTCTTGATCGATCATTTTGATTAAAGTAGAAATTAACTCGGTGCCAGTTGCAGGTAAAATAAACATTTTAAATGGTGGCAGTAATTGTTCCTCCTTCGCAATCAATAATTCAAAATCATCTAACTGTTCTTTATCATTATCTGTTTTGAAATTATTTTTTGTTGCTTCACGAAGGCCTGCTTCTAAGGTTTTTGGTAAAACATTTCTTCCTCTATGGACAAGATCAGGATCGACTTGATTTAATACTTGCATAAGATGTCTTGAACAATAAGTTTTTTCAGATGGAGTTGAATTTTCACGATCTTTTTGATCTTGATTTGTACTTGAAAAAAATGATTTAATAATCTGAAAAAAACTTGCGCGATGCTTACCTAATTTATGAAATTGTTCTGTTACCTTAACTTGGTTTAGATAGGCAGTAAGAAATTTTTGTCTTATGATGCTATCTGTATGCTTAAAAACTAATAAGCTCGAGTGAGTTGATGGAAGTATTGCAGATTGTCCTGAAATTTGCCAGAGGATTATGATTGTTTGAATGAGCTTTTCTTTGTCTTCTTGCGTCAAAGCCAGCAATCTTGCTATGAGTTCTTCTGAACTGTCTTTTTCGTGCATTTGTGAACTTAAATCTTGTATCCATCTAGCATCGTCTTTAAACAAGCTATTAATCTGATTGACATTGCATATTTCATCGTAATAATTAACAAAAAGTTGACATAATTCTTCTGTAGATTTTTTTTGAAGTGTTTTAGTGAGAGCATCTTGTGATAATGCAAGTTGTTGTTCAAAGTTATGGCAAATAACGCCATATTTATTTTTCCCAGTGCAAACAAATACCGAAATGACTTCCTTATGTCCATGCTTGGCACCAGAAGTTTTTAATGCTTGAAAAAATTGTTCGAGTTTAACTACGAACTTACGACTATTTGAGACAACTAATAAAATATCACCAGGCTCAATACCACAATTGCTTAACAATAACATATTGATAACCTACCGATGGCAAATCTTACTACAGGCCCAACACCAGATCGGCACACTTACTATCGCCGCTGTCGCAAGCACGAGAGGAGTAACTATGGGATCACCTGGCTGCTCTATATTTTTAACGATTTTTTCGATAGTATCGGTTGGAATATTTATTGTTTTGAGTCGAGTTTCTGCATCTCCAGGTTTAGAAAATGAAACCATACATAATTCTGCTATATGACGTTGGAGTCGGGGTAGATAAGTGTTTTTCTTAGCTATTAATTTTTCCTCTATTGGACAAGTGGCCTCAATGGCTTGACATCTTTTTACTACATCGTCAATATAACGAATAGCATCAACATTATCTTTAATGGATTCATGTCGGCTTTTTTCAAGTAATTGTTGATATCGCTCTATGAATTTGTGATTTTTACCTAATGCTTCAGTTATTTCAGGTGTCAACAGCTTTAGTTCCGTCATTTTTTTTGACCTCATCCTTGGGTTATTGTAAAGTTGGCTCTGTTGCAAAAGATAATAGGCGAGACAACGAACTCACATTATAAAATATAAATTAAAACGATGTGTGATTGAATAAGTTTTTCAGTTATATTGCTTATTAATTTCTGGCTGAACAAGAAGCCCACGAATTAGCTGAGCGCATGCGTAATGCGCTAGTGAATGGCAAAAATCCAGCCGATGAATTACAAGATAAATTGCACAAAAGTCCAATCATGGGATATTTATTGAGGATACCTTAATGGAGGGTGTCAATCACATTTTATCTTTAACTAATTGTATTTAAAGCATTAAATTCGATGTGATATTGTTGTATACCCCCAAAAATACCCCCATTTCTCAGCATTTCAACGATAATGGGGTTTAAATATTTGCATAGTGTAATGCATTTTAGGAATTTTTAAAGTCATATTGCAGTGGAGCAATCCCCCGCTATAGGGGATTAGTATAAAACATTTCTAATTGGATTTTAAATACTCAAGCGCAATTTTCTTCATTATTTCATCATATAGTTTAGGTCTAACACTAATATGAAGCTCGAAAATTCTTTTTGATAATTCAAAAGTCGGATTGTTGTTTATTCCGATGATTAAATCTGTGAGTATTTCTTCCGGTATGCGAGTATGTGTTGCAATCCCTGTGAGCGAATATTCATTCGTGGATAAAATATCTTTAATAATTTCTTGCATAACTGGGGTACTGCACATGTTATCCTCCTGATAATAACTAAATTTGATTAAACGTTGAAATTCCGAATATCGAGCATTAAAAATCTTTGTTAATTCGTTGCAAATATAAGCAAAAAGCTTGATTTCTAACAAGTTTCTTTCAGATTGGTATAATGTGGGGGTGGGTCCTAATAAACAACAAACTAAATCCGCTTTTGACACATCTTCCTCCATAAATCATTTGTGTATAAAAAAACAAATATTATTAAAGTTTCCCAAATGATCTATCCGTATTTTTACTGATATATTTTGTTGTTTAAGGTGAAATAATATGCTATATCGTTTTTTGAATTTATAAGGAACTGAAATGAAAAAGTTATATATTGTACATGTAGGCTTTTATGATGATGAAATAGGTATTTACGAATTACATTCTAATTTTTTTGTAGCAGCCGTTGATATTGCCGAAGTTAAAAAAATTGTTAAAAGTAAAGATATTTTCAAAAAAAAACAAATGCACATTGATGCTGTTCAAGAAATAGATATCGTTGATGGTTATAAAGTTACTCTCGAGCTCAATCAAGCATGCGACAACAAATCAACCAGTTATAGCTATGATGAAATAAATACCCCTGATGTATGCAATGAATAAATCAATTTTAAATTTGTCAAAAGACATTAAGTTGTTATGTGAGCCATATTTTAAATCCCTTAGTTTGGATCATTTAAATTATATTCATAGAGATAGCAATGGTCTTGTTACATATTTATGCAGCAATCAACAATGGCTTAATCATTATTTAAAAAAATCATATCCAAAGATTGGCGCATTTGAACAAAATAAAAATCTTGCAACATACAAATATATTCTTTGGACTGGTTTGGATCATAATGATCCTATTTTAGTTGATTCAAAAGAAATGCTTGGGGTTGAGTACGGTATTACAATCATTAAACATGAAAATGATGGCATTGATTTTTATAACATAGGATCCAAGACATCAGATTCATCAATAATTAATAAATATGTTAATAACTTAGATCAGTATGAAAACTTTATTCTTAAAGACTATATTGTTACATAGGAGTACCGAACCAAACTGCCTCGACTTGTAATCCATTTGAAATATCGAAATCTTTTTCTGAAGAATTAATGCATTCAATTAGCGAAATTGGAATATATCCATCAGATGTTGTTATGCTTGCAATACAAGATAAATTCTTTTTATTGCGTGACAAAAATTATAGATGTAGTAACACAGATAAGCTTATTGATGTTCAAACAAGAATAATTTCAAATGATATTCTACAAGACTATGCAAACTATATAATTTGTACAATTGATAGTATTTGTTCTAAAAAAGAAGAGCCAGAACACTTTATTGAAAATAAAAGACATCGCTCTAGAACATATCAACTTTATGTGATGTTAGAACAAATATTTGGATATTTGTTACCAGCGATGAGTGTTTCCGAAAAATTAGGCTTTTCTAATTTATTTAAGTTTATCGATAATTCAATACAGATGTTCTACACAGATTCAGAGCTATACATACCCGCGTCTAATGTTGAAATTAATTTATTAAATTCCCTGATAACCCCAAGAGTTCAACTTATTAGAGAAAATATACAAAATAATTTAGGCGAATTAATTAGATTGCAATGTGATGCATACCATGTTGAAGGCAAATTGGAATTAATGATAAATAAAAATGTATATGAAAAAGCGTTAAATAAAATTAAATCAACATATTTAAATCATATATAAGATAAAAGGTTTTTTTGAAAATAAATCAAAAGCAAGCTTGTGATTAAGAGTATCGCAAGCTGAGCGTTTGGATAGCCTGAATTAAATTATTGGAGAAGTAAAATCATGATGGAATTTGATGACGGAAGTACCGCTTTTATCAACCCTGATTGTACTGTCACATATATAGATGAGGATGGTGATAAAGTATTAATTAGCGGATTTCCGAGTCGACATGAAGCTGAAAATTTTTGTCAGTTCGCTGATTTTGATGAGCAAGAAAATGATTATATACTTATTACAAAACCAAAATTCAAACTGATATGGAGTTATCAATAATCAATGCTCAATTATTTATTTCCCAAAAAATTTCATCTTGCCAACTAGAAGAAAATCCCATTTGAGTGGGCTTAATGAAAGAATGATTTTGAATTAATTCATATAATCGTTTAGTCCATCTGCTTTGTGGCGAAATAACATTTATTAATAAATGCATCATTGCTGCTTGCGCTGCAAAAGTGGTATTAGGTGTGAAATATTTGTTATATGGCTTGAGTTGTTTGGGGGTGATAGTAAATTGTCTATTCCATAGACGTGAATGATGCGCGCACAAGTTTCTTAAATAAGTTAAGCTATGCAGCCAAGATTCAAACTCCATTGGCGGTAATTTAAAAGCATCTGATATTTGTTTTTTGTCTTGACGATGAGTTAAATTTTCATACATTTGTGACCATGTTCCCATGGATAATACTTCGGTCATCATCCATGCAGGCAGCAGTGCTGGGGTGTCGTAGGTTTTTTTATAATGTCTTGCAAAAGGTTCTTTGCTTCGCAGTTGTTCTGCCTCGCATTTACTTAGCAGAGTATAATATTTAAAGTCCGCATTAAATAGCTCGCGTTTTAAATGCCAGTGACTATCATTGTGAGTGGTTGCTAATACTAAACAAATTTGAGTACGTACAGCAACTTCGATTCTTTCGATAGCATCCATGACCAGTATCCGCAAGTGACGGTCAAAATCATACAATGCAAGAATATCATCGAAACTTGTTCCAGTTTTAAACTGATGATTCCGTTTACCATTGATGATTTGTTCGAAAGAGATGGTATAACCACTTAAGCGATAGTAGTTAATAAATCGTAGATAATGGCTTGCTTTTTCTCTATCTGGAATGTTGAGGCCACGAGATATGAGCAAATTGATTTGCTCATCAACGGTGAGTGCTGGCTTGTTGTAATTATTTGACATAATAAAAAACCCGCTCTGGTTCGCATTGTTAGGAGGCGTAGCGGGTGTTGTTATGCATAGTATAAATGTATTTAGTCCCCGAATACAACTACTAAACTGCTTATTTATTGTAAGTGGCTGATATAATGCCAAAATAATATTAAATAAGCTAGAGAATGTTTCTATTTAGATTTTGTACGAGCTTTCTATATCTAATGCTTAGTTAATATTTGAGGAGATACAGAAGCGATGAAGCAAACCACTTTACTCTTCTGAGAGACTATTGATAACTGAATCACCAACATTGTCATATGTCGGCATCAAGCTATACTTATTAAAACCCATCCTATCCAAACGTTTGAGTAGATTATTTTTTTCTGAACACTTCAATTCAATTTTTTTAAAATAATCGCTTTGAGTAGTAAGGGGGTCACGAGTAAGGGGGTCAAGTGCCATCATTCTATAGGTTTAAAATTTAACGTCATATAGTTAATTTGAAATTAATGATCTTTAGAGCAAACAAAATATAAGAAGATGGCACTTGCCCCCCTTTTTTATTTTTTATGACCCCCTTTTTTACTTTTTGCATGCGGTGATTGATGGTAAGTTGACAGCGGGATGAAGCTGAAAAAATCATAAAATTGGTTAGTTCAATCTATGGTAAACAAATATCGACAGCTATAGTGAGTTTTAAAGGTATGACTTCAGTTGAAGCTGCTCGTGTATATCAACAGGTGATGCAAACAAGTTAAGGCTAAAATTATTAAAACAAGACCACCTTAAGAACTACTTCCTCAAGGCGGCTTGTGAAATTACAACTATTTGAATTGGAAAATTTATTACATTATGTTAAGGATCAATTATGCAAATTCGTCAAATCGCTTTAGATACTGAAACAACTGGCTTGTTTCCTAAGGAAGGTAATCGTATTATTCAAATTGCTGGTGTTGAAATTATCAATGGCGAAGCTACTGGCAAATACTATAATACTTACATGAATCCAGAGCGTGATAGCAATCCCGAGGCACTAAAAGTACACGGATTAACAACAGAGTTTCTTGCTGACAAGCCTAAGTTTATTGAAATAGCAGATGAATTTTTAAAGTTTATAGAGGGAGCGGAATTAATTATTCATAATGCGCCATTTGATTTAGGATTTCTTAACCATGAATTAAATTTAATTGGAAAACCCGCGCTGAAAAATGCGATTAGAGATACTAGAGTTATTGCACAACAGTTTTATTCCAAAGAATTTCTTACTACTGAATTAGTCTCTAAACAATTAGTTGAAGATGAAAAAATTGTGCAGGAAGAAAAAGCTAAATCAGAGAGTGAACAATCACTTATTGCTCAATTAGTGGAAAATTCCAAATTTAGAGTCCACTCTTTAGATCATTTATGCAAATATTTTGGTGTAAATTTATCAACAAGAGAAAAATATCATGGTGCATTAGTTGACTGCGAGCTGCTTATTCAAGTTCACTTTCATCTTGAACAAGAGCAAATAAAGCATGAAGTTAGCAAAACAACTCGTGTTTCTTTACCTATTGAGGCATCAAACAGCTCTATCGTCAATGTAAGTATATTTCAACCGAATAGAGTACAAACAGAAGAGCCACAAGCCCAAGAATTTCAGAGTAAAAAATCAATGACGAATCAATAATGCCAAATGATCTATTCGTATTTTTACTGATATAGCTATGATGAAATAAATACTCCTGATGTATGCAATGAATAAATCAATTTTAAATTTGTCAAAGACATTAAGTTGCTATGTGAGCCTTATTTTAAATCCCTCTGGTAGGTAACGATTTACCCATAGTACTGATGTTGCTGGATGCTGATTTGGCGGAGAGGGTGGGATTCGAACCCACGTGGGAACTCTCGTCCCCCATCCGATTTCGAGTCGGTGCCGTTATGGCCACTTCGGTACCTCTCCATTTCTGGATTGAGGATTATCTTGGATTTGACTTCATAAGTCCAGGGGCTGGGGCTGTTTCATCCAAATAAGGTGGAGTTAAATCTGGCTTTGTTAGGCTACCTGGATATTGTCTGTCAGGCACAGGATATTCTGCATGTATGGTTGAAGAAGAAATCCCGGGTGGAATTCTCAAAGGCGGTATGCTTCTTGCCTTAAGATAATCCGTATTGCGATTGATAATCACACCATTATTGCCATATATATAGGAACAAGCGTTTAGAAATAATACTAAGCAGGTAATTGCTATTATTTTTATGTTATACATGAAATTTTCTCATTCTTATATTAATGTTTTTTCGCGTAACATCCCCATTTCGTGTAACACAGTTTTAAGTTCATCACGATATTTGGAGTCCAAAGGTAATAAGGGTAAGCGTATACCCGATGGAATTAAACTCATTTCATATAAAGCCCACTTGGTAGGAATAGGGTTGGTTTCCAAGAATAAAGCCTTATGTAATGGCATGAGTTCTGAGTTTAGCTTATTGGCTAAAGGTTTATTTCCACACAAAGCAGCTTGGCAAAGTTCAACCATTTTTTCTGGAGCAACGTTGGCAGTGACAGATATGACACCTTTCGCCCCATTTAACATGAGTTCATAAGCTGTGAAATCATCACCACTATAAACAATGAACTCTTTACCGCAGCGTTGAATAATTTCAATAGCTCGATCGACTTTTCCAGTAGCTTCTTTAATACCCACTATCGTGTTGATTTTGGATAAATTTTCAACAGTTTCGGGTAATATATCACAAGCAGTACGACTAGGTACATTGTATAAAATAATAGGCAAAGTGACTTTTTCAGCGATAGTTTTATAATGCTCGTAAAGTCCTGCTTGGGTGGGTTTATTATAATAAGGTGTTACAATCAATGCGGCATTGGCACGGGCTTTTCTCGCATTTTCGGTGAGTTCAATCGTGTGTTCCGTTGAGCTACTACCTGTTCCTGCAATAATGGGTATTCGGTTTTCTGCTTGACTTACAACGCTTGAAATAAGATCAAAATGCTCAGCAGTCGTGAGAGTGGAACCTTCTCCAGTTGTACCAGCTATGACTAAAGCATCCGTTTTTGCGGCAATATGCCATTCCACTAAGTTATGTAAAGCCTTTTTATCAATAGAACCATCAGGTTGCATAGGTGTAACAAGTGCTACCATGCTGCCATTAAACATGCATTTTCTCCAACTGACTTGAGTTTTATGTGCGTAATCATACCTAGTTTATCTATTTTTTTCTACGCTAATTCCGTATAATTCACGATCTTTTGAAGTAAGGGTTAAATATGCATTCGAATCTATTGGCCAATAAGTTATGGGGTGAACAAGCTAAATTCAAATACGTATTCATAGCAGCTATTTTATTGATATTTGGTATGCTAGGCAGTCGCGAACTTTGGACCCAAGAACATCGTTGGGCCGATATCGTGACCAATATGTTTTATTACAATGATTTTTTGCATCCGATGCTGGAAGGCGATGAATATTACGATAAACCTTTATTGTCGTATTGGTTGATTGCAGCCATTACTTTTATAACGGGACAATTAAATGCTTTAGTGCTTCGTATTCCATCTGCATTGGCTGGTTTGCTTGCTATTTGGTCTATTTACAGTCTTGGTACACATCTTAAAGATAAAAGTTTAGGTCTACTTTCTGCATGGATGATGCTGACAGCCTATTATTTTGCTTTTTGGGCAAGAATTAGTAGTGCGGATATGCTAAACCTGGCGGGGTCACTTTTTGCTGTGCTTTGGTATGTGAGAAAAAGAGAATATAGTAGTTTATTGGATTACACGATTTTCTTTTTGATTCTTTCGATTACCGCTTCTTGTAAAGGTTTGGTAGGTCCTATTGTGACTTTTCTTGTGATCTTGCCTGATTTAATAAGCCAACATAGATGGAAGCAACATCTCAACCGACGCATTTGGATTGCGATGATCCCTGCGATACTTGTTTATGTTTTGCCATTTTGGGCTTCTTCCTATTATAGTATCGATAATTATGAGCAGAGTGGTTTGTATCAAGTGTATCGTGAAAATATTATGCGTTATTTTCAACCATTTGATCATAAAGGTCCTATTTACACCTATTTTATTTATTTACCAGTGTATTTATTTCCTTGGGCTTTATTCTTTATTCCAGCTTTGTTTTACCTCAAATCACGCTGGAAAACATTATCCTATAATATGCGGTGGATGAGCTGGGCGACGCTTGCGATATTTCTCTTTTTTACCTTGAGTGGATCGAGACGTGGTTATTATATTTTACCTCTCATTCCCTATGTTATTTTAATGACAGCTGATTGGATTTTGTCAGGTAAAAATGCTTTACGTAATATATGGGCGGGACGTATTGCGATAACTTCTTTCGTATTTTTATCATTAGCTTTTTTAGTGGCACAACCCCTTTATTATGCGCATGGTGGTTTGAAATCATTTGATGGATTGGTCAAAGCTGAAGCTAATAAAATTAAACCTTGGTCTGAATGGAATATCGTTTTACTTGATGCGGAAACTAAGCTCACGTTTTATATGCATTTATCTCCCGAATTACAAAATTTTGATACCACAGAAGAGCCAAATATATTTGGAAACGCCGATAGTGATATGAGAAAACCTGAAGTCATTACTCAGCAAAGTTTGTTGAAAGTGTGGCCCGTCTTAAAACAACAACCTAAAAATAGCATACTTATTACTCGCAGACAGTATGTGCCACTCATAGTTGATTTACTCAAGAATTATACTATGGTTGAAGCTGCACCGACTTATTTTGAAGAATGGTTTAAAACACCTAATCCAAAGCAACCGGTGGCTTTTATTCCGAAAAACACAGTATAAGGTCAGCGATTCCCGCTAAAGTAGGTTAGGTATGCATTTTGAAGCGACTTGTTGTCAGGATTGACAACACTAAGCACATGGACGTGCTTTTCGGAGCGTAAAAATGCATACCTAACCTACTTTAGCGGGAATAGCTGATATAAGGTATTGTTAATTCAACTATTATTCTGTAATATTTTCGTTTAACAATATAAATAGATCCCGGACAAACAAAAAGCGTTCTCCGGGATAACGATCTTCTAAGATAAGCACAAAAAAGCATTGTGCTTATCTAAGAATTCACGTTAACTAAGGGAATAGAAAAGGAACTCACATGACAGATAATTTTTTACAACGACTTGAAGAAAAAGTAATGGTTTTGTTAACAGAGCTTGAAAGCTTACGTAAAGAACTTAATCATTTACGACATGAAAATGCGAATCTTAAAACGGAAAAAGCGAATCATGCAAAAAAATTGCAAGGTTTAGTGTCACTTCTGGATTCATTGGAAGCAGAATCAGCTAATTACAGTAATGAACTACGGGTAGTTGGCGCAGAAGATGAGTTCGCAACTGCTTAAGAACTTTTATGATTCCCGCCCCGAATGCATTAATCGGGGACGGGAATGATAAATTCAACCTTGCATCCTAACTGTCCCTTTCCTAATTTGACTTCAATTTTATCCCCAATATTGACTTGGTCTGATGACACTATCACTTTGTGATATTGATTTGTTGCAACCGCATAACCTCGTTGTAGCGTTGCAAGAGGGCTTAGTGTGTCGAGTTTAGTGGCAAGTTGAATAAAAGATTGTTGTAAGACTTGTAATTTTTGTTGCACAAAAGCGTAAAGTCGATGTTCAGCTATTTTTAAATGGTGATTATGATCCTTAACAGTGTATGTAGGAATAATTTTCATTAAAGCATTTTGTAATGAGGTAAGTTTTGTAAATTTAGCTGTGATTTGATCGTATATTAAACGCGTTAATGTCGATTCATAATGATTTAATCGTTGGATTTTTTCTGTCAATCTTTGCTTAGGATGTTGTTGTTGCAAGTGTTTATCTAACCAACCTAAGTGTTGTTGCCGTTGCGAGAGTGATTGTTTTATACAACGTGATAATTGGTTTTTTAATTGATTTAACTGATTTAATAGAGTTTGTGAATCTGGCGTTAATAATTCTGCAGCAGCGGATGGAGTAGG